>Ga0099826_10000020_pt1 | contig 183920 bp, 191 predicted proteins | sample Mtrugardesep15_FD_76830 | JGI IMG/M metagenome (GOLD analysis project Ga0099826, IMG submission 76830) | Root nodule microbial communities of legume samples collected from California, USA - M. trunc garden sep15 | ecosystem: Host-associated > Plants > Roots > Nodule | place: USA: California... | reverse complement strand
CCCAGTATGTCGCGCAAAGGTAACTGCCTCGACAACGCTGCCATGGAGAGCTTCTTCGGCATCCTAAAGTCCGAATTCTTCTACCTGAACAAGTTCACCAGCATCGAGCAACTGCAGGATGGACTGCGCCAATACATTCACTACTACAATCATGACCGCATCAAGCTCAAACTAAAAGGGCTGAGTCCCGTGCAATACAGGACTCAGCCCTTTCCGGCCTAGCCATCAACCGTCCAACTTCTGGGGGTCAGTTCAGATGCCTGGCTTTCTTGTTTCTGCACGGTCCCGTCAGAGGATCTGCCGGCCAATCCACCATGCGATGGCGGCCATGAACGCCGACGCCGGAATGGTCAGCACCCACGCCCAGACGATGTTGCCCGCCACGCCCCAGCGCACGGCGGACATCTTCTGCGCCGAACCCACGCCAACGATGGCGCCGGTAATGGTGTGCGTGGTCGACACCGGCACACCAAGCGCCGAGGCGATGAACAGCGTAATCGCCCCGCCGGTCTCCGCGCAGAAGCCGCCAACCGGCTTCAGCTTGGTGATCTTCTGGCCCATGGTGCGGACAATACGCCAGCCGCCGAACAGCGTGCCCATGCCGATGGCCACGTAGCAGCTCACGATCACCCAGGTCGGCGGGCCCGAAGCCCCCGTGGCGATATGGCCGCTCGCGATCAGCAGCATCCAGATAATGCCGATGGTCTTCTGCGCGTCATTGCCGCCGTGGCCGAGGCTATAGAGCGACGCCGACACCAGTTGCAGACGGCGGAACCAGCGGTCAACGCGCGACGGCGGCGTGCGGAAGAACGTCCAGCCCACCACCACCATCATTATCGATCCCAGCACGAAGCCGAGCAGCGGCGAAATCAGGATGAAGGCCACGGTCTTGATCAGGCCGTTACCAACCAGCGCGCCGGTGCCGGCCTTGGCCACCGCTGCGCCGACCAGTCCGCCGATCAGCGCGTGCGACGACGACGACGGAATCCCGTAGAACCACGTGATGACGTTCCACGCGATGGCGCCGACCAGCGCGCCGAAGATAACGTAGTGATCGACGATGTTGACGTCAATCGTGCCCGTGCCGACGGTGGCGGCCACCTTCAGGTGGAACACGAAGATCGCGACCACGTTGCACATGGCGGCCATCGCCACGGCATGGTGCGGCTTCAGCACACCCGTGGACACCACCGTGGCGATCGAGTTGGCCGCATCGTGGAAGCCGTTCATGAAGTCGAACAGCAACGCGAGCACGACCAGCAGGCCGATCACCCACAAGCTCATTTGAATGGTTTGCATGCGAGTGCGCGCCTCAGGCGTTTTCCAGGACGATGCCTTCGATGATGTTGGCCACGTCCTCGCACTTGTCGGTAATGGTTTCCAACTGCTCGTAAATCGCCTTCAACTTGATCAGGCGCTTCACGTCGGTCTCTTCCCGGAACAGCTTCGACATGGCCGAGCGCATCACGCGGTCTGCCTCGGACTCGAGCTGGTCGATCTGCTGTGCGGTCTTCAGGATCGTGCTGGCATTACCCATGTCTTCGAGCAGCCCCACGGCAATCTTCACCTGATCGCAGCACTGCACGCAGATGGTGGCCAGGCGGCGGGCTTCGTCCGTCAGGCTGGTCACGTCGTAGAGCGAGATCGTCTCGGCCACGTCTTCCATCAGGTCCAGGATGTCGTCCATGGTCGTGATGAGCTTGTGGATCTCGTCGCGGTCCAGCGGCGTGATGAAGGTCTTGTGCAGCAGGTCGATCGTGTCGTGCGTGATGCGGTCAGCCTTCTTCTCGGTGGCCTGCACGCGCCGGGCATGGGCTTCAGCGTTGGGCAGGTCGTTGACGAGGGCTTCCAGCTCGTGGGCGGCGGTCACCGCGCAATCGGCGTGCTGGTTGAAGTATTCGAAGAACTTGCCCTCGGTGGGCATGAATCGGCCGAACATGAAATGTCCTTGTGGCGCGCGCGCTGGCGCGTCAGGTTGTGTTGCAAAGGGGAGCCCGGCACACGCCGGCGCAGATTGCACGACAGCCGCGCTGGGCGGCTGTCATCAAAGCGCAATATTTTACAGGGTTACGGCCCGCTCAGGGGTTGCCGTGTGGGATCAGGTGTCGTTGTCAAAGAACGCCGGCCCACCGCTGAAGTTGTCGAACTTCGTGAATTGACCCAGGAACGTGAGCCGAACGGTGCCGATCGGGCCGTTACGCTGCTTACCGATGATGATTTCCGACGTCCCCTTGTCCTGCGAGTCCGGGTTGTAGACTTCGTCGCGATAAATGAACAGGATCACATCGGCATCCTGTTCGATGGCGCCCGATTCACGCAGATCGGACATCACAGGACGCTTGTTCGGACGCTGCTCCAGGCTTCGGTTCAGCTGCGACAGCGCGATCACCGGGCAGTTGAGTTCCTTGGCGAGGCCCTTCAGCGACCGGGAGATCTCCGAAATCTCGGTCGCGCGGTTCTCGCCGCTGCCCGAGCCGGACATCAGCTGGAGGTAATCGATGATGATCAGGCCAAGCTGCCCGCACTGGCGCGCGAGGCGGCGCGAACGCGCGCGCAGCTCCATCGGGTTCAGTGCTGGCGTTTCGTCGATAAACAATTGTGCGTCGTTCATGCGCTGGATGGCATGGGTTAGACGCGGCCAGTCCTCGTCCAGTAGGCGGCCGGTACGCAACCGGTGCTGGTCGAGCCGGCCCACCGAGCCCAACATACGCATGGCCAGCTGCACACCGGCCATTTCCATCGAGAACACAGCCACGGGCAGACCCTGCTCCACGGCCACATGTTCGCCGATGTTCAGCGAAAATGCCGTCTTACCCATCGACGGACGGCCTGCCACGATGATCAGGTCGCCGGCCTGCATGCCGCTGGTCATCTTGTCCAGGTCGATAAAGCCAGTGGGCACGCCGGTCACGTCAGTGGCGGAATCACGGTGATACAGCTCGTCGATCCGCTCCACCACCTGCGTCAGCAGCGGCTGGATTTCCTGGAAGCCCTTCTGCCCCCGCGAGCCCTCTTCGGCAATCGCAAAAACCTTGGATTCTGCTTCATCAAGCAGCTCACGGACCTCGCGGCCCTTCGGCGCAAAGGCGGCCGAGGCAATGTCGTCCGCCACGGTGACCAGCTTGCGCAGCACCGAGCGCTCGCGCACGATTTCCGCATAGCGGCGGATATTGGCCGCGCTCGGCGTGTTCTGCGCCAGGGAGTTCAGGTAGGCCAGCCCACCCACCTCCTCGGCCTTGCCGGCCACCTGGAGCATTTCATACACCGTGATCACGTCCGCCGGCTTGGTGGCGGAGATCAGGCGGGCAATGCTCTGGAAGATGAGGCGGTGATCGAAGCGGTAGAAGTCCGATTCGGAGAGGAAGTCGGCAATACGGTCCCAGGCGGCGTTGTCCAGCAGCAGACCGCCGAGTACCGATTGCTCGGCCTCGATGGAGTGCGGGGGAACCTTGAGACTGTCTAGTTGGGGATCGGCGGCAGGCGCATTCATGGGGTGGGATTATAGCGGCGCCGGACCCGGCCCAAGGGCGCGGCGGCAATAAAAAAGGCAGGAGCGCAGCTCCTGCCTTCTTGTGCATCGGACGCACCGGCCGGGGCCGGCGCATCGATACGGTGCTGCTTAGACGTGCTCGCCCAGGACGGACACGGTCACGTCCACCACCACGTCGGTGTGCAGCGCAACGTTGACCGGGTGGTCGCCAACGATCTTCAGCGGGCCGTTCGGCAGACGCACTTGGGCCTTCTCGACCTTGAAGCCTTGGGTTTCCAGGGCTTCGGCGATGTCGGCGTTGGTCACCGAACCGAACAGTCGGCCGTCTACACCCGACTTCTGGGTGATCTGGACGGTCAGGCCGTTCAGCTTCTCGCCTTCGCCTTGAGCGGCGGCCAGCTTAGCGGCAGCGGCCTTTTCCAGCTCGGCGCGCTTCACTTCGAACTCGGCGATCGCGGTTTGCGTGGCGCGACGCGCCTTCTTCGACGGGATCAGGAAGTTACGAGCGTAACCGTCCTTCACGCGAACGATGTCGCCCAGGTTGCCCAGGTTGATGACTTTTTCCAGCAGAATGACTTGCATCGTGTATTTCTCCTTGCGGTCCTGGGACTATCAGTTCTTGTGCAGGTCGGTGTACGGCATCAGCGCCAGGAAGCGGGCGCGCTTGATGGCCGTATCCAGCTGACGCTGATAGTGAGCCTTGGTACCGGTCAGACGAGCCGGCGTGATCTTGCCGTTATCGCCGATGAAGTCCTTCAGGGTGTCCAGATCCTTGTAGTCGATCTGTTCCACGCCAGCCACGGTGAAGCGGCAGAAGCGCTTGCGCTTGAACAGCGGGTTCTGTTGCTGGAAGCGCTTCTTGTTCTTGTTGTCACGTTTGACGAATGCCATGATTCAATCCTTTACGAATGCTTTACATCCAGTGATGTGAAAGACGAGTGCCTTGCTGTTGCGGTGCCTGCGGGTGAGGAATCCTTCGCAGTCGAGCAGCGTGCCGAGCGGTAACCGCTCCAGACGCTGGCCGACGGGACCTATCCCCATCGCCGCGATGGCGAATTCCACCTGCCGGGGCGTTTCCGCCTCCATGACCTCGCCGGCATGCTGCAGGATGCAGTTGACGACGGGTACACCGGCCGGGGTGTAGCGCAGCGCATCGCGCTCCGCGAGGGTGGCGGTCAGCCTTAACTGGTTCACCGCTGTGCTCCCCCGCTCTCGCTACCTGGCCTGCCGTGGCGGATTTCGCCTGCCACGACCGGCACCGCAGACTGCATTCAGGCAGCCTGGCCTTCCGTGGTCGTTTGCGCGGCCTTGCGGGCTTCTTCGCGCTGCACTTCCTTCATCATCGGCGAAGGAGCGGTCTCGGCCTTCTTGGTCTGCACGATCAGGTGACGCAGCACGGCGTCATTGAACTTGAAGGCGTGCTCGAGTTCGGCCAGGGTTTCCTTGCCGCATTCGATGTTCAGGCAAACGTAGTGAGCCTTGGCCAGCTTCTGGATCATGTAGGCCATCTGACGGCGGCCCCAGTCTTCCACGCGGTGAACCTGGCCGTTTTGCGACGTGACGAGCTGCTTGTAACGCTCGATCATCGCCGGCACTTGTTCGCTTTGGTCCGGATGGACGATAAATACGATTTCGTAATGACGCATTGACGCTCCTTTTGGATGTAGCCACCCGGGCGCCATGTCCGGTGTAGCAAGGTTGAATAGCCCGCGAGTATAGCCCGGTTCCGGGCCAGCACGCAAGCCGGCATCCCGGCAGGACGCTGGGAATCTCTCAGTATTGTCGGAAAACGGCCTGCAGGCGAGCCGGATCGGTGCCAAGCGACGCATCCGCCGCCAGCGCCAGCAGTAGCAGCACGCGCGCCTTGTACGGATTGAGATTGCCGGCGGAGGCGAATTCGCCCGAGGCCAGGCGCGGGCGTGCCGGCCCCGCCACATGGCCGGCGCCCGTGCGGGAGCTTCGCACCACGGCCACGCCTCGCGCAGCTGCATCGGCCAGCGCGTCGCCCAGCGTCTCATGGACCGAGCCATTGCCGGTGGCCGCCACCACGAACCCCTTTACGCCGGCCGAGACCATCGCATCCACGGCCACCCTGCCCGGCTGGGCATAGCTCGCCACGATTTCGACAAGCGGCCACGCCGTAGGCACGGGCAGCGCTGGCGCGTCGCTGGGGGCGCACGCGCGTGCAAAGCGCACGTAGGCATCCTGCACGAAACCAATTGGCCCGCCCGCCGGCGACGTGAACGCATTGACCGCCGAGGTATGGACCTTGGCGACATCGCGGGCCGCATGAATTTCCTGGTTCAGGACCACGAGCACGCCCTGCCCGCGCGCATCCGGGCTTGCCGCCACGCGCACTGCGTCGAGCAGATTCAGCGGACCATCGGCCGAGAGCGACGTGGACGGGCGCATTGCCGCGGTCAGCACCACCGGCACCGCGCTCCGCTGCGTCAGGTGCAGGAACATCGCCGTTTCTTCAAGCGTGTCCGTGCCGTGGGTAATCACCACGCCCACCACATCGGGCTGCGCGACCCAATGCGCCACCCGTGCGGCAAGCGTCGCCCACAGGCTGAAGGCCATGTCCTTGCTGTCGATCTGGGCCACCTGCTCCGTCTCCACACGGGCCACCTCGCCCAGCGCAGGCACGGCCTGGATCAGCGACGAGACCGGCACGGTGGCCGCGCGGTACTGCGCACTGCTGGCGGGGCTGGCGGACGAGCCTGCGATGGTGCCGCCGGTGGCGAGCACGACGATGCGGGGCAATGACGTAGACATATAGCGAGAAAATCGAGCGAGTGAGCGGGTGGTGCAGGCGATTGTAACTGGTGGCACGCCGAGGACCGCCGCTCTCGCAAACCCGTGTCGCCGGGCGCACTGGAGTCCGCCGGGTGTCGCGCATGCCCCACATCGCCACTGCAAATTGTGCTTGCACTTCACTCGATACTGTATAAAATCACAGCATACTGTTTAAACATACAGTGCTTCGGCACCACGAGAGACCGGCGACCCATGGCGACCCTGACACCCCGGCAACAGCAGATCTTCGACCTGATCCGCAACACGATCCGGCACACCGGCATTCCGCCGACCCGTGCCGAGATCGCGTCCGAATTCGGTTTCTCCTCGCCCAACTCTGCCGAGGAACACCTGCGAGCGCTGGCCCGCAAGGGCGTGATCGAGCTGACGCCAGGCGCGTCGCGCGGCATCCGCCTCAAGGTGGCACGTAGCGATTCGGAGATGACGGACCAGTTCTCGCTGCCGATGGCCGGCGTGATGCAGCTGACGCTGCCGCTCGTGGGCCGCGTGGCCGCAGGCAGCCCGATCCTTGCCGCAGAGCACATCGACCGTCAGTACCAGGTAGACGCCTCGGTATTTGATGATCGACCTGATTACCTGCTGCGCGTGCGGGGCCTGAGCATGCGCGATGCCGGCATCCTCGACGGCGACCTGCTCGCCGTCAGGAAAGCCAGCGAAGCCGCCAACGGCAAGATCGTCGTCGCGCGGATCGGCGACGATGTGACCGTCAAACGCCTGAAGCGGCGCGGCGACATGATCGAGCTGATCGCCGAAAACCCGGATTTCGAGAATATCGTGGTGCAGGCCGGCCGCGAGGAATTTTCGCTGGAAGGCATCGCCGTCGGGCTAATCCGCTCCTCGGGCTTCTGACTTCCGAGACCGGACGGGCGGCCGCCTGTCCTGGTCCCCAGTTTTGCAGTGCCAACGCCGCCCCGTTCTCTCCGGACGACGGGCGTGGACTCCTGCTGTCGCAAACTTCGAGGTGCCGCCATGCTGCCAGTCAACCACACCGCTTCCCGCCGCCCGGTCAAGCCCGTGCCGTTCCGCCAAACCAAGGGCGTGCGCGTCTACCAGGGCGCCCAGCGTCGTACGATGGTCGGCAGCATGGCTGCAATCTGCCGGATGCTGGAACTTGCGGATATGCCCGACAAACTGGACGCATGAACCGCTAGCGGCGGAGCCGCGTCGCCCAAATCATTGTAAATAGTGCAGTTGCGAGCCCACCACGTGAAATTAAGAGAACGTTTAATTCATCGTGAGAGGTGCTTTACACTCGATGGCGCGCATCCGTAGTACTGGCGCATTGGCGCCGATGCGCGAAACCGGAACTTGTCGACCCCGCCGAGTGCCGGTTTTTTTTCGCCCTCCCCGGCTGGATCAGGTACCAGGATACATGCCAGTCATGTTCTTGCGCAGACGGTCCCACAGCATACGCACGCCCCGCACGGTCCCGCTCAGACCCGCCGAGTAGCCAGGGTCGTAGTAGTGAATCAGCAATGACCGGCGCTCGCCAACTTCAACATCAAGGTTGGCATGCTGGAGCACAAAGCCGTTGAAGACATAGACGCTGCCCGGCTCCACCGGCACGCGGTTGCAGCGGCCACGGCGCAGATCCCGTAGCGTCAGCCATTTTCTGATGGGAAACGGCAGATTGCGCTGAATGCCATGACGAAGCTTGCAAAAAACATTGGCCACAGTGGATACCGCCAGCCGTGGCGGGTGATAAACCAGCAGATCACCGTTGCAAACGCCATCGGGGGCGAGCTTCAGCGGAATCAGCAGCGTCAGCAGATGCGAATCGTAGTGGCGGCAATGGCTCTCGTTGCGCGTAGACGTGCTGGCACAACGAATCACGTGGAACGCTTCCCAGCGCAGCGACTTCTTCAGGAGCGTGGTGGCCATGGCCCGAGTCTCGGCGCACACCGTCTCCTCGAGCTTGCGGAATGCTTCATTGCGACGTAGTAACTCAGCCATTGCGAATGGCTCGGCACGCTCGGGCTGTTCGCCGAAGGATCGATCGATAGCCGCGTTAATGGCAGCCAAGGTCGGCATCGGGATCACACTGGAAAATGCCGCCAGTGCTACATCAGGGTTGAATCGAATTCGCTCCGCCACGGCATGACCTCGCGCTTCGTATAGGTGATTTGCCTAGATGATATGGATTAGACCATTTGGCCCGCCGTGAAGCGTAGCGAAAATCATTCTCGAAAACTTGTCACTATGTGGGCTGTCGCACATGATCCGGGAACAAAGCCCAGTGCATCCACGCCCCCGACGGTTTTCCGGCACATGGGCCGATCAACGATTATTCTTTTGGTGAAGGATCGACGGACACTGGCTGACGATATAAGGGACGCAATGAGGACAAGCCTGGCGGCATGGCTCCTGGTCATCGCCGCACTGATTTCGGGGCCGGGGGTTGCTGCTGAGTTCGGTAGCAAGGGTGGCCCCGAGCCCGCCAATATCGATCAGATTACCGACCTACTTCGCGAAGAGCCCTACGACCTGGAGCTGCTGATCAGCTTTGGGACATCGAAGGGCGGATCGGCTGGCCATATCGCCCTGGGCGTCCGTGACGACACGCTCGGCGACGACATGGTCTACTCGGCAAATTTCTACGCCGACCGCACGCCCAAGCACGAGAATGATTTTTACACCGCCAATCTGATGGCGGGCATCCCAAAGAAGGAATATCTGTTCAAGACGGCCTCCTCCATCGCGGAAACGACGATGTTTGGCCTCGACTATGGCGAGATTTACAAGCGGTCGGTGATCGGTGTGCGGGTCTACGGCGTGCCCACGCAGGAAAAACAGTCGCTGGTCGATTACTTCCGCCGCATCAACGACGACTACCATCGGCGGGCAACGGACACCGAATATCACAGCGGTACAATCCAATACGATTATTTGCGCCTGAACTGCGCCAAGACCATCGGCGCCGCCTTCAAGTACGGCGCCGGCTACAAGGATTTGACGATAAAGAGCCCCAAAGTCCTATCCGGGCGACGCGTGGTGGCCGCCGCGACCGCGAATATTCCCACGGAGATGGCGATGAAGCTGATCAAGGAATGGGGCAAGCGCGGATACGGTATGGACGTAGTGCTGTACAAGAAGTACGGCAGCTCCACCTATGTGGAACCTCGCGAAGAGGAGAAGGTGGCATTCAAGGACCTGCCCAACCGCTTCCCCTCCGTCCTGTCGCTCGATTTCCGCAGGGAGCAAGGTGCCTATCGCGACTTCGACAATCTCTACGCCATGTACCTGTTCTACAACCTGGGCCGGTTCAGCGTGCGCGTGAATGAGCAGACGCGGTTGCTGGAGGTCGAGAAGGACAAGGAGCCGATGCCCTATCGACAAGCCGCGGAACTGGCCAAGGCCAGCGCCGAATCGGACAGCGAAAAATTTCGTCGCCACGCCGAAGCGCCGGACAACACCCATCTCTACTATTTCTCGGAGGGGAATCAGGACGGGAGTGCTCGTTGAGCGGGTAGCAACGGCGCGCAGAAAAGCAAAACGGCCACTTGAGTAAGTGGCCGTTTTGTTAAGCAATTTGGGGTGGCTGATGGGACTCGAACCCACGACGACAGGAATCACAATCTGAGACATCAAGCCTTACCCAGAGCCGGTTTCCGAGTGATTCATGGGAATACTCGAAGTCGAAAAACCGCAAAAACTCCCGCGTTTCTTGCGGGGTATTCCCACGTGAATGAGGGGGCTTCGACCACTTTCTGAACCGTTACGCTTGCCCCGCCGGCTTCACCGGTTGCTGCGTTGCGGACACGATCGTCGCTGTTGTGACCTGTCCCTCGAGCTCCGTAGCATTGACGCTGAGATAGACCGGCGATTTGCCCCACTCCGCTTGCTGCAGCGCGCGCAGGTGCTCGCGGTCAAGACTGTCGTCCCTGAACTTGGCCACAAATTCGCGCCCATCAGTAAGAAAGCGGACCTTGATCCGGAATTCCTCATCCTTGCTCGTGTCGACAGACAGGATGCGATAGTTGCCATTGATCTGAATCTCATTCGACGTCCGGCGCACAGTCGACAGGACTTGACGCGCCTCGGCCTGGGTCAACTTGACCCCGTTCAGATCGATCAGATCCGCATCAGAGATGCCCTTCAACATTGCCATACTGGTTGAGGCAGCACTTTCCTGAACTGCCGCCAACCGTGGCTGCGCGGCGAGTGCCTGTGTAACCAAGGCCAGTCGCGCGGTTTCCTCCTTGGACAGATTTACAAGTTTATCCGCCTCGACATCGAGCTCCTTCTTCTTGAGTTCTTTGTTGGCGTAGTGCTTGTACATAGTCGTGGCCGCCCAGAGAGTGGCTCCCACTACGCCGAGAATGACGATGTGTGAAGGTTCCATTTTCCCAACGAGGCTAGTGACGAGCTTCTGTGCAAAATCGGAGAGATCAACCGTAACGAGGGAACTACCCTCCTCCACCTTTGCTTTGAACTCAAGTTCAGCTTTGTCCGAGTCTTTCAAACTGCGCGCATCAGGCTGATCGTAGACCAGCTGCGCGTAGGTCTTATTGATGCCGTGCTGGAGATCAAGCAAGCCTTGCATCAGACTGGGGGTGATCGTGCTGTGATACTCGTCGCCCTTCAAGGTGACCTGGACCCGCGGCCAATCCTGAAACCGGAGATGAAAATCCTCCCCCAGTTGCTCGCCGAGCGCCTTCTTCAGCAGATCGAAGGCGTCTTTTTCACTATTGACGACAAACTCCGGCACAGCCTTCCCCCTTTGAAATTTTTTGCGGAGTATGCCACGTAGGAGAAAAAATAGTGAATTAAGAATCTCTTACATCAGTCTTGAGCCCATTCTCGACGCCGCCAGCGCCAACGCTTCAACTATACTGTATATTCATACAGTATTCCTACCTTCAATCATGGGCAACAGCAAGCTAGCGGCCAAGTGCCACCTGCGGCCCCCCGCATCTTCGGAAGCGCCTAACCAAGCACACGGGATTCTCGGTCGCGTCCAAGGCGACTACATCGCCGCAGGCTTGGCCACCCTTCCCCCGGCTACCGCTGACGCAACTGCCCACCATGAGGTGGAGATTGATGCCGGGCCGGCCGGCAAGGTCCGACTCTTCATCGAAAAGAAGCGCGTCCGCCACCACCGGCACTCCCACTATTTCTGGTCTGCCTATCGGGCCGAGCCGGTCAGGCCTGACGACCCGGCCTAAGGTGGCCGCTGAGTTAACCACAGCGCGGGTCCGGCGGTACCACCTTGCCGCAAAAACCTAACTTCTCACCTATTTTTCGCTTGCTTTTACCTATATTTAACCTATAATACAGGACATGGACAACGCGATCCGATGGGCGCCAAAGGCGCTGAAGCAGGCGAGAAAGCTGGACAAGCCGACTCGAACGACGATAACCGAAGCGGTAGAGACACTGAAGGGGATGCCCGACACACGGAATGTCAAAGCGCTAACCAAACACCGGTACGGTTACCGCCTCAGAGTTGGAAACTACAGAGTGTTGTTTGACTGGGACGGCGAGATAAGGATCGTGGAAGTGCAGGAAGTGAAGATCCGAAACGAAGACACTTACTGAAAGATGGGCCGGCTGGAAACCGGCCCGTTTAGATACCCCGCCTCAAGGCAGAGGACCCAAGATGGAAAAATCGCAAAACATCCAGATCATCAATGACGCGGAAGGCCGCCCCGCCTTCGTGGTGATTCCGTACGCTGACTACCTGGCGAAGCGCGAACAGGACAATGACCTGGTGCCCCATGAAGTTGCCCGCCGCATGCTTGTCGATGATCTGTCTCCCGTACGCGCTTGGCGAGAGCACCTGGACCTGACGCAAAAAGAAGTGGCCGCCCGCATGGGCATCAGCCAGCCGGCCTACAACGAAATGGAGAACGGCGGCGGCAAGTTGCGCAAGGCCACCCGCGAGAAGATCGCCGCAGCACTCGGCATTACACCTGGACAGCTGGACGTCTAGTCGGACGCCCGCGCCCATCGCGATCCAATTCAGCCGGCCATGAGCCGGTTTGTTTTCGCACGATATTTGCCCCTGGGCTTCCAGAGAGCCGGATTCTCCAATGCTCAGCGCGTCTCTTTTCTAGTTCGCAAGCTGATTCTGACCTGCCAGAATCTCCTAACCCTTTCAGGCGATGTGGAAAATTCAGCGCCCGCCTATCGTTCAGATGCCGGCAACGGCATCCCTTTGCATCCTTGCGCCGCGCTCTCCCCCGGACCGCGGCGCCTTCTTTTTGTAGGACCCGGACGGATAGCGTGCGGGTAGACGCCGGCGGGAGACTGTCCTGACCAACTCAGGAGACGATCATGGCAGCGAACATCCACGTAGTACCCACCGAGCGCAATGGCTGGGCAGTAGAGGTCGAAGGCACGGACGGCGCGACATCGCACTACCCGAGCCAGGAAGAAGCCGTCGCCGCCGGGACCGAGAAGGCAAAGAACGACAAGGTGGAACTGTTCGTCCATGGCCGGGACGGCCAGATCCGAGAACGGAATTCCTTCGGCTATGACCCGCGCGACATTAAGGGCTAAGGCCCATGCCGCACGATTCGGCGGCGGCCTGGCCCGATACTCTGCCTGCCAGCGCCGCGCGCTTGGCAGCTCGATCCTGAGGGCTCCCGATCTGCAAGTGCGGCGCATGGGCCCGCGCAAGGCTGGCCAGGTCATGAAGTAGCCCCGCCGGAAAACGGGGATGTCCTCAGTTCAGCATCTGACGGTCCAATATCTTCTGGCCCTTTCGGGCGATTCGCGCATGTCGTGCAATGGCTATCCTCTAAGCAGCGCAACGCTGCAAGGGGAAGACCATGAATGTCATCGAAGAGGTCGAGTGCATCTGCGGCACGACCGTGGAAATCTCGGAGTTCCACCTTGGACTACGGGGCGAGACGGTTCCGACAAAGGCGCCCTGCCCGATGTGTGGTCGCACGCTGTACGAAGTGGACATCGACGGCATGGTGCTAGTGGAGGTCGTGCTTGATGCAGTGAAGCGATCCGGAGCGGTGCCGCCGGAGACGGTCAAGCGGTAGCGTCAGCCCGGCCACGCCTCCACTGTCTTCCGATGCCGCGCGGCACACTCGCCCAGCGCGCCCAGCAGATCCTTCATCACCCATTCCTGCCAAGCGTCATAGTCGGCAACGGCCGGCGCGTCGGGAACCGTGCATGGCGCGGCCAGCGCGCTATCGAGCGGCGGCGGCTTGCTTGGCCGCGTCGACGGCGTCGGACATGAGGCGCACCCGGCCAGCGTCAGGGCGGCAATCAGCAGGCAGCTTCGGAGCATTCTTCAGGTCCTTCCGGATGGCGTCGAGCTTGGCGCCGAGGGTGGTCTGGATGCCGGCGAACTCGTCGGCCTTGGCGCGAATGGTCTCGCCCGCGGTGCGCAGATCGCCGAGGGCCTGGTTGGCGCTGGCCAGATCCGCCTGGGCGCTGGCCGTCGTAATGCGGCCGATCTCCGCGTCCTTGCGCCAGCCGTTGGCGGCCCAACCGGCGGCGAAGATGCCGGTGGCCAGCAGCGCGGCGCCGATCGCGCGCCAGGACACCGCCGCCACGGCAGCCCGAGCTGTAACGAGCGGGATCATGGTGTGGCCGCGCAGCGCGCGTAAAGATCCGCAGTGATGCGGATGTGGTCGAGCATCTCGGCGCGGCCGGCGCCGGGCTTCAAGGTGGGCAGCGTCGGGCAATCGCGCGGCATGGGCGCGGCCGGGGGCGGCGGAGTCGCACAGCCAGCCAGCAGCAAGCAAAGCATCATGGCTCTCACTTTCGCGCCTCCCGCACCTTCCGGTTTGCTGCCTCGATGTCGCGGTTCACGTCCTGGCGCTCCGCCTCCGACAACGGCCGAGGCGCCGTCGGCGCGGCAGCAGGCGCGGGCCGCGTGGCGCGCTTCACGGACTTGGCCGCCTCGACCGAAGCCTCCGCCGCCTGCGCTGACGCACTGGCCGCCGCAGCGACCTTCGGCGTCAGCGCTTCGAGCGTCTGGCTGTATGCCCCCTGTAACCGAGCAATCTCGGCCTGGTGGTCGTCGCGCTGCTGTGCCAGCATTTCGCGCGACTGCCACTGGCAAAGCGCATAGCCGGCGCCCATCCCGCCGCCTACCATCAGCACTAGCAGCGTGACCGCCTCCAACATGTGGGCGGTGCGGACAAACGTGGCGCGGTGTCGCGCCATCCATTCACGAATCCTTGCCATCAAGCCTCTCCTTCAGCAACCGCACTTCCGCTGTCAAAGCCGCGATCGTGCCCTTGAGCTCCCCAATCTCGCGGTAGGCATCATTGCGTTCCTTGTAGGCAGTGTCGGCGCGCTGCTCTGCCAGGTCGGCGCGCGCATTGGCCTTATCGACCTGCTCGGACAGCCGGGCGATGATGTCGATCTGGGCCTGTGTCTCTGCACCGTCGACCTTGTCGTTACGCCACGCTTTCCGGATGAACCAGATAGCCCCGCTCACCGCGGCGACGATGAAGCCCAGTGCGCCGCCGGTGCCCCCCGGCACGTTCAATTCATTCAGGTCCATCGTTTCCCCGGTCGCCGATTGTGCGGCTGTCATTGAAGGCCCAGCGCGCGGCGAGCCCTATCCCACCGCTCCTGCCGATCCGCCAGGCCATTGGTACCGCCGTTGATGCGCCGCGTCAGCGTCACGAACTCGCCTGCGTCGGCCAGCGCGTTCAGGTTCTTCTTCTGCCAGAACCAGCCGGCCGAGCGCGCCGCTAACACGTCGCCTTGTAGCAATACTGGATTTGCCTCTAGGTCGATGCCCAGCGCCGCCCCGCACTCGCGGTAGTTGGCGCGGCCGGTGATTTGGATCAGTCCCCGACCCATGTAGCGCTTGCCGTCGCCAGGCTGGGTGTTGCCCAAATCGGCGCGCCCTTCATAGCGCCCCTGTGCTGGCGTTGGCCCCCATAGTTCACGGGTGAAGACGAAGCCGCCCGACTCATGCCCAACTTGAGCTAACCATGCGGCCTGCCTCTCCGGCGTCAGGATGTCGAATTCTTGCCACGCTGCGCTGACGTGCGGCCACCATCGGTCTGCCATTGCCTGAGGCAAGCCTGCGGCTGCTTTAAATAGATGTCTTTCCATCAGCGCTCCGGAAAAGAAAGAAGCCCGCTCGAAGGCGGGCAACTAGTGGCACTTGACTAAAAGCCCCTTTGGGGCTATTACTTCGACTAAGGGTAGCGCAGGCGCGCGACCCGCCAACCCGTAAGGACGATCATGCTTAAGCTATCTATTCACGATGAAGACCATTCGAAACTACGTCGCCCCATCCACCGACGACCTCGCGACACTGAAGCAAGAACTTGGCATGACGGGCGAGCAGATGGCCGAGTTAGCCGCGGTAGCTGGATCAAACCAATGGCGAAAGTACACCGGTGGGCGCGAACCGCGCAGCGTTGGGCCGCATATGCTTTTCTGGATCGCAGCCCGCCTATCTCTCACCGAGGTGCAAATGGAAACAGTCTTGAAGAAAATGGAAGCCCTCGGGGCGACATTCGAGTTCGCCGAGCCCCAGGATTGATTCGGATGTCTTCCGCCGCCACTATCGCCTTGTCCTTGGTGTGCGGTGGATGCGGGGGTGGCGGCGGTGGCGAGCCCGCTCCGCCACCTCCAACAATTCAGCCGGGCGCGCAGATAGCGCTTCCCGTATTTCTCGTACTGGGCCAGAGCAACGCGTTCGGAAACGGTAAGATTTCCGATCTGCAAGCTACTTGGTGGGCGCCACAGCCAAACACCGAGGTTCTTCGCGACAACGTATGGCCATTGCTTGAGCCGGGCGTCCTTCACCCGGAATTCTTCGGCCCCGAAATAGCCTTTGGCGCGCGCGCCGGCAAAAGCGCGAAGGTGGGCATTATCAAAATTGCCGTGCCCGCCACGAATCTGGCTACTGATTGGAGCCCCCAGGTTGCCGGCTCGCTCTATTTTCGCGTGCTGGACGTGGTACAGAGTGCAAGAACGACACGGCAAATTCGAATTGCCGGCGTGCTGTGGATGCAGGGAGAAAGCGATGCCACGAATGCCGCCATGGCTGCCCAGTACGGCGCAAACCTCACCGCCTTCATCCAATCATTGAGACGGGATATTGGCGATCAGTCCCTGCCATTCGCAGTCTGCCGCGTTAATCCTCCCGTCAATGATGGATTCCCATATGCCGCTGAAGTCCGAGCTGGGCAGCAGGGTATTACCTTGGCTGGATACACGTGGTTCGACTGTGACGCGCTTTCACTCGGTCCAGACAGGCTGCACTTCGACACAGCTGGACAGGTGGTGCTCGGCAACTTGTTTGCAGACGCCATGGTGAGGCTAGGGGCAATACAATAGCGATACAATCTCATCCCGCATCAGTTTCCAGGGGCTCTCCATGGGGATCACACAATTCCTCTCGTCGGCTATCAAAGCTATGACTCAGCGCGAAGACTTGCCAGATTCTGGCCCAATGCGCCAAGCGTACGACTCTGGATATGCGGCGACGGGAAAGGATGCGGTGAACCCGCACCCTCAGGGTTCCCCTTACTATCGCGCCTGGAAGAAGGGCCACGACGATAAGCTCGACGACGAAGCGCGCGCATGGTGACCCTCAATTCGGTAGGGCTGGCCAAGCTGGATTGTGCTCGGAAAGAACGACGCGATTCACGTCGACACGGTATTTCTTCCACGCTAGCAGCGCGGCCTGTTCCTGGGAAGTGGACACACCGAGGTCTTCTGCATCCTGCAATGGGGCAATGCGCGCAGTTGCTGTCGCTAGCAGCGAATCGCGAGTCGCCGCATTCATTGCTTGGATCTCCGCGGCACTAGGAACCGGGGGCACGTACGGGGCAAAGATTCCATTGACATACGTGTCGCCGATGCCGACGGTCGGGAGGTCGCTGACATCTACGAGAGTGGCTACGATCTCCGCCGTAAATCGCTTCTCGATCGGTACCAGCTCGCCTGCCTTGAATGTCGGCCAGTTCTCCGCCTCAAGATCATCATCCGGTGGCAGAGGGGCGTCAATCTCGTATGTCAAGGGCGCAATGATTTCCACCACCCTGCCGCCTTCGATTCTGGCGTAGATATTCATGTGATCTCCTATGCGAATTCGTGAACGAGACAAAGGCCACTTGCGCCGGCACCGCCTACTTGAACGCCGACGCTTGTTCCAGCCAATGCACCTCCGCCACCGGAGCCACTTGAAATTGCTCCGACGCCGCCGCCCGTCGTCGTCGGCTGCCCTGCTCCACCAGCACCGATGGCCGATGCACCGCCGTAGCCGCTAACAAAGCTCGTCAAGGCGCCCGCTACACCGATACCTCCATCGTTTCCCTTGGCGTTCAGTAGGTTGCCACTGGATCCAATGCCGCCAGTTCCACCGAGTGCAGTCGCCGGAGGAACCACGGCGGGTCCATTCGGTCCACCTGCTCCTCCAGTCGCGGAAAGTAGCCCACCAAAGGAAGTGGTGCCACCTCCAGAACTGGCCGCACCACCGCTTCCAATTGTGATGCTCACCCCACTGAAACCGGAGGTCAAATAGCTGCGTGCATATCCACCCGCGCCACCGCCTCCGGTGACAGACACCTGCGTGCCGTTGGTGTTAGTGGTGTTACCACCGCCCCCACCACCACCCACGATTTCCACGATTACCCTCGTGGTACCCGCACTGGGCGTGTAAGTCTGGGACGTCGTGAACACCCGTGTTCCGAGATACCTGCCGTTTGCCAATTTCGGGAGTGCGGCGAGCATCTGGCTACGATTGTTAGGGTCCAGCGTAAGACCAGCGGCCTCAACGAAGGTGGCCACCTCCTCCTGCACGTGGTCAAACCATGCGTCTTCCAGATCGGTCGCTGCAATGCCACCCACAGGATTGCCATTCGTGAACCCATCTTTGCCGACGCCGAACTTGTTCACTACTCTCGTTGCGGTTGAAATTCTGCGCATCAATCTTCTCCGTAGGCAATAAGTAGAACTGTGTGTGCGGGCTTGTACTTGGCCAAAATGCAACCGAGCCCAGGGTCCCCAAAGCGAGTTAGCGGTTCGTTGGAGCGGCTAATTGCGTTGAAGCGTATTTCAGTAGAGGCTTGCGGCACTCTGACGCGCCAAACATGACGCCAGCCATTTTGGTTCAGCGGATCATTGCATTTGCTGTATGCGCGGAACGGTCGAAACTCATCTATCGTCACACCCGGGTAACCAAGGGCGGCGAGAAACTCGATGAAGAACTGGCGTGACTGTCCGCCGTGGAAGACCATCTTCTGCACCAACCGTGCACGGCGCTCGGCCACCGTGGAAGCCTCAGCCAGACATTCGTCTGGCAGGCCGAACAATCTCTCCCAGTCATCCAGCATCTCCGTGGCCGTTCTGGGATCAGCCTCTTCAAGCAAGTTGTCGACTCGTGCGTCGACCCTGGCCAACTCGGTTGCAAGTGCGGCAAGGATGCGCGTCGAAACGGCTTCCGCACTGCGCGGCCATGCCGGGCCGTGCGGCGACAGTTCTTGCAGTTGCTGGAGGTAGTCTTCGGCCGTCAGACCCATGTGATGCTCCCGAAGGTCGACATCGATCCGATGGCATTCGTGACGTTCGCAGCCGGCGCCACCAGTACGTGATCTTGTTCACCTGCCGCGATGCTGATCGCTTCCCGAATATGGCTGACGAGGATGGTCTTACCGGGCGCCGCTTCACGCTTCAGTAGGTCGCGCAACTCCGCCTCTACTGCTGCCTTGACAGCCACGCTAGAAGGCGTGAGTTGGATCTGGAAGTTGATCGGAGCGGCCACTGGCGCCACGACGTACAGTTCAGCCGTCACTGGTCGCAGCGTGTCGATATGCGCCTTGACTGCTGCCACCTCTGCGCCATCTGGGATGATTGACACGTCGTTGTCCCTGACGAAGCGTACCGTGACCGTCCCCGCGCCCATTTCCAGTGGATACACCCATGCTCGGGTTACGCCTGGCACCTCAAGGGCCCACGCTTCGTAGTCAGATGCGGCCCCGCCGCTCACCGGCTTACGGATTCGCTCGAGAAAACGATCGCGCAGCTCGTCCACCGACTCGACGTCGGAGCCGTTCACCAGGCCAGCCGCCCCAACTACGCCGACCGATTGAACGCCGGCGATAGGCGACAGCAGCGATAGGGGCGTGCCGGCCAGCGCGTTTCCGCTGGCGCCCGCCTCTACCGCCTCAACAGGAACGTCCGTGGCGCCGCTTCCCAGCGGCGTGTCTGCCGTTACCCGATACTCGACGCCATCCGAGCGACGCAGAACAGATTCGGCCGGAACCACGGTCCCCGCGACGCCACTCGTGCTCCAGAATCCTTCGGCAAACTCGGCCGGCTTCTGCTCGATACCCCAGATTGAGGCCCACCGCACCAACATATCCTCATCGGCGGTGTCGTAAATAACCTGATTGGCGATCCAGTCCAGATAGCCATGCAATTCGTGCGAGGCGCCGGCCATCACACGGGCCAGCACCTCCGAATCGGAGCGGCGCAGCAACTCTTCCGGTGTCAGCCTCGCCAGCATATCCGCGCGCGTGCGCGTCACCAGTTCGGCTAGGGTCGGTCGGCTAAACATTCAGTTGGCTCCAGACGTTTGCAAATCGCAGGTCGACCTGCGGGGCATTCTGCCGATCGATCAAAACCCGCATGGCGAGCATGTCCAAGCCTTGGCGCTCGGCTTCCACCGTAACGCCCGTAGCAACGCCATCCTCGACGAGGTGGACAAGTGCCTCCTTGCCGTACTGAATGGCTCGCTGGACAGTCGACGCAGTCAGCTTCTCGCGGGAAAGCAGCCAGAGCCGGGACCCAATCCGGTCCCCGATCTGCTCCGCGACGTTGTCGCCCCACCATCCCCACCGATCCCCCTCTATAGGATCGTCGGCCTCCGCACGTCGCCACGTGAACAGCGCCATGACCACCGCCCGTACCAAAGGGTTGGTAACGGCCAGCAAAGACGATTCCACACCGTCGACCGTAATCGACATGTCGTCTGCATAACCAGGCATCAAGAATCCTTTAATCCGGCGTAGGACCGCCACCGTGGCGGTGCCCAAGGAAAGACTTCCCGCCAATGTTCGCGTCGCCCGTCACCGAGATGTTCCCGGTAACCGTCACTCCGCCGCCAGGCGTGACGATGCCATCTGTCACAACAAGCGTTCCATCGACCGTCATGTCACCGTGGACATGGGTATGTTCGGAATAGACATGGATGCCGTCCGCCTTCAGAACAACAGCCTGATCCTTGTCATCGTGAAGCGCCACGTCGCCCTCTTCCAGGCCCGTCAGTCTGTAACGTCGGTCGGCACAGACGATGACAATCCCGTGCGACCGGTCGCCATCCAGAAAGAGGGTGACAACCTCCGCGCCACTCTTGGGCCGGCTCGTGAAGCCGTATGGCTCGAAGTGCTCCAGGGTCATGGGCACGTCATCTTTCAGGAGCGTTACCTGAAGGCCCTGCATCTTGCTGGCCGCGTTTGCTAGGGCGACCGTCCCTCTCACAACGAGGTTTTGCACCCTGCGCAGCAAGGGGGCGGCCATTCGCCCGAACGTCCTGTCATCCATCACTTGGCCCTCTTCACTTCGCTCCAGCCATCCTTTTGCTTGATTGGATTGTTGTTGACTTTAGGTGCCCGGCTGTCGGCGGGCCGGACGTCGCCCCATTCGCGGAGCTTCTTGTCCGTGGCATCCTGTTTCGCCTTGCCCTTCGCGGGATTGTTCACGTATCCGTCGGGCGGTCCGACTTGCAAAAGGCAGATCATTCCTTGTTCATTCAGCTTGTATGTCACCTGGGCGACGACAAACTGATCGTCAAAGCCGATTACCGGGTCTGTCACGCGAACGAGTTGGTTGTGGCGCCACAGCGATCCGTCTGCCTGGCGCCAGCCTTGCACGGTGTAGGTGGTTGCCAGCGCCTTGCCGCGCCGGGTCGCGCGCTCGTACCTCACCCGGTCCGCTGCGGATCCACCGTCCGTCTGTCCGCTCGCCTTGATCAACATCACACGCCGCCGGCGAACCGACGAGTCGGTGATCGACGCGCTCTCCTCCGACACCGAGGCGCCGAAGTCCTGGTCATTGCCGGCGCGCTGGCCCTTGCAGATGTACTCGCTGAACACTTCCTTGTAGTCCAGCGCGGCATCCGCCCCCAGGACGTTTTCGCCATGCCGCAGCGCCGTCGTGGCATTGCCAGCCGAGCCGATGTGGATAAAGACCAGCCGGCCCTGCGCATCGTCTGTGGCCATCAGTTGCCGAAGCCGAAGCAGACGGTCAACGGACTCGAACACGGTCTCGCCCTGCTCAATCGAATGCGACAGCGGCGCGCCAGGCTCAACCTCGCTTGTGACCTTGATCCCGTAGGTAGAAGCGAGGTCGCGAGCGATGCGCTCCACCGTGGCCCCGCTCCAGCTACCCGGCTTGTGCAACGCCGCGCAGTCCACAAGGTCTTGTGTCTTGCTGCGACCCCGGACACCTACCGAAACTTGTCGGGCGTCGTACCGGATAGGCGTGGCGTCGACGTAGCCGGTAAGGACCAGGTCGGAGCCGATGAACACTTCGCAGAGGTCGCCCGGGCGGATTCGGCGGGGAATTTCGGCCTGGCCTGGCCAACGGTCGGTGACGGAAAGGGTAAAGTCGCGCACCTGGCGCTCTATCCCCGCCGTGATCTCGACCTCTTTCCAACCGCCGTAGTCCGTCCCGTTCACCCGCAACTTCACGGCATTGACGTTCTCGGTCATGCCGACAGCACCTTAATGGGCGCAGGCGCGACGAAGCCTGGCCGGCGGATCTTGTTGAGTTCGATGATTTCCGCTTCCCGAGCCACGTCCTCGAACTGGTCGTAGGCCACAGCCAGAGCCGGCGTCACCGCCGTTGGCGTTACCGTCGTCAATCTGGCGCTGCCGGCCAGACGCGTGGTGACATCCCGATGCACGTTTCCCCGGAGTACCTGCATCTCCCGGTAGACCGGGTCGGATGCGGTCATGCTTGCCTGGTCAAGCGCCGCAGTGAGGTCGTCGCGGACCTTCACCGCATCGTCGTAGACCGGCATCGGCATGGAGGCGGTCATACCGGCGGCCTGCACCAGCGTGGCGCGCGCGAACAGTTCGTTCAACGCCTCTGCGTTGGTATTGATGCGCTGCCGGCTGGGGCTTATCGTGCCGTCTCCGGAACCAACGGTGCCACCGGCTCCGGCTGTCGTCGCCCTTTGCTGAAAGGTGCGCGCCAATGTCGTAAGAGTCTGGACCGTCACACGGTTGCGCGCTGCCGCCCCACCGCCCCCAAAGACGCCCGCGATGCTCTCCACAATCGATTCGCCTCGAAGGAACATTCCGAAGACCTCAGATGCAAGGCTGGATGCGTCAGGCAGCAAAGCCGCCGCGCGGTCCTTCAGGAACTGCATGGGATTTGCCAGGAGGTTGGTGATGTTTGACACCCCATCCTCGACGATGTCAAAGCCCTCATTCAATACCTGGAGCGCGTCCTGTGAGACGAAAGACGCCACGCTGTCGACGGTGAACTTGCTCGCAAAATCAGCCGTGGCCACCTCTTGCAGCGTGTCGGCAGACATCAGGCTCTTGGCGCCCAGCGACTCCAATGCCGACGGGAACGCGAGTTCGCCCGACTCGATGAAGGACATCTGCACGGTGCACATGCCGCCGTGCGCCATGCTGTGGGATACCCGGGCCGGCTCCTTCAGCGAGACGGTCATCTCCCCATACCAGGGGTGGACCAAGGCGCCCGGGCCGCTCTTCTCAAGCGCCTCCAGCAACTTGTCCCGCTGGTCTAGATAGTCCTCCCCTAGCAGGAAGCCGGTAATCGAGAACTCCCGCGCAGCTCGCCCGAGGTCTTCGGCATAAGGCTTGTCGCGCTGGGGATACTCGTGAACCTGGACACGCCGACCGAACGAACCGTCGTCCGTCTCCACCTCGAAGGCAACGCCCCGGAACGAGGCCGCCTGCATTCTGTCTTTCCAGGCCATGTCAGAAGCTCAGTGCACTGCGGTAGCCGACGTGCGGATTCACGGCGACGCCTGGCTGGTTGGTCCGACCCGGGTCGACGCGCATCCCCTCCGGGGCGCCTTCGAACCTGATATTTAGTTCACCGTTCAGGCGGGCCGGTTGCTGCGGGCCAGCGAGCGCCCCACGCGCCACCAACGGGCTGCCTGTCGGGCCAGCCTGAGTAGGGGATGTCGGCTGACGTGCGAGGGCGCTCGCGCCTTGCGCAACCGGCGCCGACGCCCCCCCGGAGAAGACACTTCCGATCGCTCCGCCAATGGCACGTGCCCCGCTCATGATTGGCTCGATGAAGCCCTTCACCCGATCCCACAGGCTGGAAAACCACGCAACGATGGGCTCCCAATTGCGGATGATGATGCCCAGCGGGTGAAAGCTCATGAACGCGTTCGTCACGAACCCAATGAAAGCCGCGAACGTCGCTTTCACGCCATCCCACAGTCCGATGAACCATGCGCTGACCGCTCCCCAGTTGTCATAGATCAGGAAAGCGGCAGTAGCGATGGCAGCGATGACGGCAAGGATGGGATTCGCTAGCATGGCGCGACCCACTGCCAGAAACGCCGTTGCGACCATCGGCAATACGCTCAACAGCAGCGGGACTATGTAAGTCGCCATCCGGGCGAATACCATCACCAATTGGACAGCCGATGAAACCGGCCCAGCCAGAATGAGCGCGCCGATGCCGATCAGCACGTTGCGCATCCCACCCATCGCGTCGACAAACTCACCGATTCCTTCGACGACCCGCATAAAGGCGGCGCTCAGCCGCTCCAGACCGCCAGATTCCACCCACCCTTGAACGCTGGTCGCAACGGTCTTGATGAAGTTGCCGACTTTCAGCTGAAGCATGTCCTTGTTCGCGCCGATCCACTGGGACAGCGCCTCGGTCGCGGCTTGGACCGCCGGAGCCGCAAAGCCAAACGCCTCGGCAATCTGGACCCGAACTTGTTTCCCCAGAAACCCAAAGCTATCGCCAAGATCATCAAGCCGGCCGGTCGCCTCATCAGAAAGCGTGGCGCCCAAGCGCTGCGCCTGCCGCCTAGCTTCTTCTAGGCTGTTGCCACCCTTCATCAGGATGGCAATCATCTTCGCGCCGGACTTCCCGAACAACTCCATCGCCATACGAGTGCGCAACGCTGGGTTCTCGTTCTTCTCGAATGCGTCGGCCAGTTGAGGAAGGAGTTCCTCGACGCTTCGAATATGCCCCGTGGCGTCGCGCAATGGAATGCGCAGCTTGGTGAGCAGCGACGCAAGGCCATCATCCTTCCCTGCGGCGGCTTCGGCCAGTCCCTTGTTCAGCTTGATCACGGATTCGTTGAACTCTTCACCGGCGACGCCCCCTGCCTCGAAGACCGTTTGCAACTCCTGCAAAGGCTGTAGCGCCATCCCGGTCTTGTCGACGGTATCCTGCAACGCGCCGGCATAGTCGAGGGCGCTCTTCGCTGCGTTCAATGCTCCATAGCCAATGGCTGCAAAGCTGATCGCCGTAGGCAGCCCCATGCTACCCACGAGCCCGCGACTGGCGCTGCCTAGATCACGGAAGCTCTTGTGAGTGGCGTTAATGCCGCCCCTGACCGTCTTCAGCGTCGGGGAGATCTTGTCCACCGCGCTGAGAATGGCCTTGAGCATGAAGCTATCCGCCATCTTCGTTCCTCATGTTCTCTGCGATTCGCAGCGCTTGGGTCTCGTACAAGTCCAGCCGCGACACGGGCAATGCCAGTGCCGCGCCGGGATCCAATTTCCAGAAGTAGGCGATGTCGAAAACGCGCTCTACGAATCGCTCTCGGTCGAGTTCGTCGTCGCCGCTTCCTCCTGACCGAAAAAACCCATGACGACCCCTTGCAATTTCTGGAGGTCAGCCAGGCCGATCTGCTTGACGGACGACATGGGAATCTTGGCCAGTTTCGAGACGTAGCGCGCCACCACTTTCGGGCGAAGCTCGACGCCCTGCCCGCCTACATCGCTCTGCACCACGATGTAGGGGTAGCCGATCTCCATCAGGTCTTCGCCATCCGGCTCCCTAAGAACCAGTTCTTTCACCTTCTCACCGTGGGCGGTGATTTCCTTGGCCAGATCAACGGTCACGTCGCTCATTGCCAGATCCCCTTCGAACCCTCGAACTCCAGGTCGATTTCGCCGTCTTCACCCTTGATCGTGGGCTCGCCTACCAGATATGCGCCGGAGAGCGTGAAGACCTTGCCGTTTGCGAGTTCTGCGGTGATGGTCATGTCCGACCCTTCGCGCAGCGTTTCCAGCGGGAAATCCTCGGTGAACAGCGCCGTGACCTTCAGCGACGGGGCCCGGGGCATTTCCTTGAAGCCGGCCACGCCTTTGGTGCTCATCACCGTTTCCCGGGTTACGTCGGCGGCGGAGATCTCCACGCCACCCTTGATTTCGAGCTGATCGCCGTCAGTCTTGACGAAGCACGCGCCCGCAATGCGTTTTGCCATGTTGCTCTCCTTAATATTGCAGACGGAACTGCGCCAGGACCGCGAAGACGCGCAACTGGTTCACCAGGTCAGGCGGCAGCAGCACGTTCAGGCGGTTCGGATCGTTTGCTGCGCGCTCCACGATCAGGTTGGCGGCGAATGCCTTGGCGTTTTCCACCAGACCTTCGTCCTCCATCGCGGCGTATTGCGCGAGAAGCTCGCCACGGATAACGCTCGGCGTAACGATCGCGGCGCCGGCGCCAAACTGGGTGCCGTCGTCGGCCAGCTTGTGGCGCGGGTACTTGGTCGTGATGGCGTTTCGCAGCCGGCGCAGGATCGCGGCCAGCTGATGCAGAGTCTCGCTGTCGAGATACGACGGATCAGCCTGATTCCAGAGGTTCTTCTGGTAGGTCGTGATGGCACGCTCGATGCGGACCACGCCGCCCGACACGAAGCTGGTGGCGATACCCGACGAAAGCAGGGTCTGGCGCTCGGTCTGTACGAATCGGTTGCCTGCCGGAGCCGGCAGGATGCCCACCAGTTCGCCAGTCTGCGTCGGGCGGGCCGGGTCCGCGTTGATGTACACGGCATTCCGCGCACCATATGCGGCGGCATATTCCCACGCCGGGCTCGGGACGAGGGTCTCGAAGCCGGCGATTGTGGTGTGTTGGTCGTTGCGCAAGCCGCCTGCCGCCCGGAGGTCCGAGAACGTACCGCGCTGTGCACTGTAGACGTGGCCATAGATCTGGCGGTTCCACGCCCACCGACCGCTCGAGTCGTTCATCGTGGTGCGCCACAGGTCGAGCGACGTGGTATCGCTGTACGGGGAGATGATGAAGTCGAATTCTTCATCTCCCATCGCCGCCACAGCTGCCGTCAGCGAAGGCGACGTGGTGCCGCCGGACATGGCGTTTACGGTCACCGTCAGCCCTGCCGGGGTGCTTTCGCCACCCGCCGCGCCGTAGTAGTTCATTTGCAGCAGCAGGTCGTTGCCGAGGGCGCCCTTATGGCGAGCGGTCAGCGTGACCGTGCCAGTGGCCGCCGCCGCAGTCACCGGCAGATCGACATTGGCATTGACTGCCGCAGCCAGCGCGGTGGCAAGGGTTGCCGCCGTATCTCCAGAGGCGACGCCGATCTGGACCCGTTGCGCGCCCACGTAGGCATTCAGCGTACCAGCCTTGGTCGCGGTGCCCGTGATCGCGAACGAGCCAGTTGCCGCAACGCCAGCGCCCGGATCATCGAGGGCGATGCACCAGACTTCGCCGAACGGGTCGTTCTGGCGGTAAATCTCGTGCATCCGTGCCAGCATCGAACCGACGCCGAAAAGCGCTTTCGCCTCGTCCGTCCGCGCGGTCAGCTGCAGAGTGTTGGCCGGTGACGTCCCGGCCACGAGCTTCTGGCCGACCAGCAGCGTACGGTTCTGCTGCGAGAAGTAGCCCGCCTGGGAGCTGTCGAACTCCGCGTAAAAAAACGGAACCCGGACGTTCTGCGGGATGTTCGAGAATGGTACGGTCATTGTTTCGCTCCCTTCTTGACGGGCGCAAGTTCGTCGGATTCGGCGATGCCGGGCTTCACTTCGACCACATCGCCGTCAGCGATGCGACGCAGCCAGTAGGTGGATTGCTCCACCTCGCGGCCTTCCTTGGGCAAATAGCCGCCCTTCTCCGGATCCGGGATCTCCCGGCCAGAGGCTGGTTTGACATGCATGGGTGCTCCTTAGGGTTGCGGGAGGTCGATCGTCACGCCGGCCTCGGCGCGCCCGTCTGGCCCGGGCGATCCGCCCGGATAGGCATTCGGATCGTCTGGGTGATCTTCTTCGGGATGGTTCGGGTCCGCCGGGTCGATCGCGTCCACCGTGACATCAACACCAGCCAGCGCCGGCAGTTCGTCATCTCGAACCGACTTGAAGGTATCTTCGTATCCGATGTCGTAAAGAGCCTTGAACTCGAATTGGTAGTACATGCGGGCTCGGTCCATATGGAGAAGCGACCCGCCGTCATACTCGATCTGGTCGTAGTCGTCGCCCGGCTGCCAGCCGACCAGTGCGCGAACCAGGATCTTGCGGATCTCGTGCACTGAAGTGACTGCCGCCTGCCCCCGCTCGTCCACCGCATTGCTGATGGCCACAACCACGGCGAACGAGTCCTCTACCGTCTGCCTGTACCCGTTGCTGCTCTGCTTCGGATCCGGGTTCTCGTCCAATGGAATCACATAGGCCGCTGGCACCTGCATGTTGGCGGCTTCCGGCAGCACCTGGAACTTGGCAGCACCGGCCACGCGCCCACCAAAGGACGGCGCCCGCGTGCGCAACTGGGCAATGACTGCGTTCAGGTTCATCGTGGGATCAGAGCGTTTTGGAGGGCGGCACGCAACGCCACCTCAGACACGGGTCGCCGGCGGTTGAGCGCCTCGACCATGTAGTTATCTCGTGGCTCAATGCGCCAGCCGTTCGAGCTGCCGCCCTTCCCGTTCGGGCTAGGACGGACGCCATACCCAAGGAACGCAGGGTAGAAATCCCTGCCCATTTCCGCGGTCTTCTGCGGTGCGATGCGCACAAGGAAACCGGGCCGGCTTACCTTGGATTTGATGCTGCGCCATAGCGTGCCGGTGACGCGCCCTGGGAAGTCGCCTGGCGCAGAGATGGCGCGCCGGGCCACGAGGCGCCGCGCCTCCTTCTGCACGCCGCGACCCTCGTTCCGCAAAGCCTTCCGGATCTGCTTGCGATCGAAGTCAATGCGTGTGTGGCCGGCAAGGCGAACATTCAAGTCATTGCTCATGCAATCTTCCCGAGGAGTTCCACCTCCAGCAAGACGGCCTCGCGCTCCCCCTGCCAGGCACTGGCCCGGCGGACGCGGTACCGCTGCCCTTCCGCATCGACCACGTACTCACCAGTGATCTCCGTCTCCGTCAATCCCGGCCGGCGCCGAATCGTCACGCGGTGCGTCACGCCCTCGCCCGTCTGCTTCGACCCGTAGAAGATCGTGGCGCCCACTGGAACGATGCTCGCCCACGCGGGAATTCCGGGGTCGAACTCCTGTTCGATACCGAACCCGGCGGCCGGCTGGTCTTGCCAGCGGCGGACCACGACCCGGCGATTAAGTGCTCCGATACGCATCAGACCCCCAATCCCACCCGGAAAGGGAACAGCAACTGTTGCGCCCCGATGGGCAACTGCTGCACGGCGCCCTGCTGGACATCCTGCCGATTCTCGAAGAGGTGGCCGAGGGTCAGGAGGATGGCGGCCTCGATCTGGGCGTTGATCACGATGCCGGCATAGGTCTCGCGCGCAATGGTCTGAGCGACCCGATATGCATCAGCCGCGTATTGCCTCGCGGCAACCCGCGCGTAGTCGTCCTGGATGGATTCGGCCGCCGCCAGGGCGTTCGCATAGGCTTCGCCGGCGGCGACGAGCCCGGCGGGCACGTCGTCAATGGCCGCGGCGAGGTCTGTCTCGGCCGCGTAGATACGCCGATTCAGGTACTGAGCAGCCATACTTTCGGCCGCTTCAAGCTTCCCCAGAATCTGCGGATCCGGATAGTCGTCCTCGATCCGCAGGTGGCCCTTCGCCGCGGCGACGTCGATGACCGCCACGTTACGTGCCCTTCTTCTTGGCCTTGTGTTCGGCCGCCGGCTTGTCGTCGGCCACCGCGACAGGCGCCGCATCCGATGCCGCCGCCCGCCCATCGACCTGATGCCCTTCCTGCGCGCCAGTAACGGGCGCCATCACCAGTTCGCGAACTTTGGCTTCATCTTCAGCGGTGAACAGGTCCTTGAAGTGCACGCGCATAGCCCCGACGACGTAGTCCGGGTCCGTGTTGTCGCCCGGCAGGCCGGCGAGCGCCTTATCCAACTCCGCCCGTGCCACCGCCGAACGGTGCTCATCGTCCTTCACCAGCACGGCGGCGCCCGTGTCGAGAAAGTGCTGTGCGCGGCTGCTATCCAACTGGACGACCGTGCCGGCGCGCGGATCCGGCGCCTTGAATTTGATCTTCATGTTGATCTCCGGGGAGTGTCGGAAGCCCGCCGGAGCGGGCTCCACTGACCTGCTGATGCCGATCAGGTCACGTTGCCGAAGTCGCCGTAGATGAACGCCTCGGGGCGGTAAACCGCCAGCGCCAGACGCTCTTCGGCCAGGATCGTGACCATGTTCTTCACGAAATCGTCCTCGTTCTCGGTCGCGACCTCGACACGGGCCAGCCAGCGGTCGAACACCTGAGCGCCCAACTTGAAAGCACCCGTCAGGAACTTGTCCACCGGGATGGCTTGCGTTTCCACCACCGGCAGGTTCCACAGCGTGGCGCCGATGCTGCCTTGCGGGTTACCGATGATGTAGCGGCCCGTGGTGTCCTTCAGCAGTTCGATGCGCGCCCAGTCGATGGGGTTCATCACGTGGCCCGTGGCCGGGTATTCGGCCAGGAAAGCCTGCAGCATCGCCAGACGGATGTTGTCGATGTTCGTCTCGGTGCCGGCCGGGTCGAACGGTGCGACGAAGGCGGACGCCTGCGGGATGATGCCCAGCAGGTTCTGTCCGGTGCCGTCTCCGTTCAGCAGTTGCTGCTCTTCCTTGAACGCCAGGCCGTAGCGCAGGCGCCCGTCGATGATGCTGGCCAGTTGCGAAGCATCGCTCATGATCTGGCGGGAAGCCTTCACGAAGTGCGCGATGACCTTGGCCGAGGTATTGACCAGGTCGAACTTGATCGACGATTCCGGCTTTTTCGCGCCTTCTGCGACCATGCCGGCATTGTTCGTGAAGCCGGTTTCCTTCACGTACTCGAGCGTGTTTCCATCCATCGTGCCCGGAGTGATCAGGTCACGGACAGTCATGCGGCGCTGGGGCAGCGCAAGCACGCCAGGGAGACGCGTGGTCTGCACCAGGTCACCGGCCGACCCATCGGCATCCGTCGTCAGGCTCGTGATCGCGGCGTTGAACGTCATGTCGACGCGGCCACGCGGGGTGGCTTGCTCTGCGAATGCCTTGAATTTTTCGTTGTCGGTAAACTGCGCGCCGAACGACTGGTGCTGCACATCGGCGCCGGCGCCGTTCGCCTCCAACTTGGCCAGTGCCTGCTGGGTAGCCGTAAGGCTGTTCTGCAGTTCACCATGTTTGTTCAGGAGGTCGTCCACCTTGGCGACGGCCTCCTCGCTTTGCTTCGCGTTCTTGACGAACGCTTCAGCTTGGGATTTGATCTGGTCGCTGACCTTGGTCAGGCTCGCGTTGATGGACTCGATGTCCTTTTCGATTTGCGGCATGGCTTTCCTTTCAGAACTGCATCGCGGTTAGGGATGCCGCCAGGGCGGCGGTCTTGCTGAGAGAGTCGGGCGCGGGCTCGACTCGTCCGGCGGGATCTCCCTCGCCGCTGCCAGCCGGATCGCCCGAACTGGACTTGAATTCGCTGATGAGGCGCATGGCCTCCGATTTCGGCATGCCACTGGAGCGCAGTGCGGCTTCGATTCGACGCACTGCCGAGGCGCTGGCCTTGCCCTCGCCCTTCTTGACCTGGTCCGACGGCAGGAACTCGTCGGCGAAGCCATCGTCTATGGCCGCCTGGCCTCCGATCCACGTCTCGGCGTCCATCAGCTTTGCCATGGCCTTGATGTCCTGGCCCGTGCGCGCCGCGTAGATACTCGCCATCGCATCGTCGAACGGTTGCAGGGTGGCCGCGACTTCTATCAGGTCGTTCCGGTTACCGATGGCCATTACCCAGGCGTTGTGGATCATCAGGAAGCCCGCCCGGGCGATCTGCACCGTGTCTCCGGCCATCGCGATGATCGAAGCAGCGGAAGCAGCCAGGCTCAACACCTTCACCGTGACCTCACCGTCGTGCTCCCGCAGCAGGTTGTAGATCGCCAGGCCTTCGAACATGTCACCGCCGGGCGAATTCACGTTCACCGTAACCGGGCCGGAGCCCATGCCCCGCAGCGCGCCGGCGATCCGCTTTGCGGTCACCCCCTCGCCAGTCCAGTAGTCGTACCCGATGACGTCGTAGATGCTGATGGTGCGGTCTTCGTCGCCCTCCACTGCGGCACGCACGCCGGTGTTCCAACGGTCAAAGGCCCGCGGCTGCACCTGACCGGTGACGCCGGCGTAGGGGCGCCCCTCCGGCGCACCCGGAAGCGTTCTCTTGCTCATGGTCGTTCAGCCCTTTTGTGGTTCGGCGTCGAGGCCGAGGAAGGCGCGAATGGATGCGCGCGCCTGGTTGGCATCGCTTTGCGTGCCGACTGAGTCAAGGGTTGTCATGGCAGACTGCACGGTCAGCACAGCCGCATTTCCGCCCATCGGCTCTCGGTCTTCGAGCTCGCGAACCTCGTCGCGGGTCAGAATGCCGTTGTTCACCATTGCGGTGTAGAAGGCTGAACGGCCCGCGCTGTCCGCGCGAAGCAGTCCTTCCACAGCAAACTTGGCGTAGTAGCGAGCTCGGTCGGCCGGCGTCAGCAGGTCCTTGCCGATAGCCTGCTCGATGCGCTTCAGCCAGGGGCCAAGCGTGAACGTCAGGAACCCGATCATCTGCTGCTCGATGCCCGTCCCCCAGCTGCTGGACTTCTCGGTGTGCCCGACCATCCAAGGTGGAACACGGAACCATCGGCAGACGGACTCCACCGAAAATCCCCGGGACTCCAGAAGCTGGGCGTCCGACGGCTTGATGCCCACGCTCCCGACGTCCATGCCCCCTTCGAGCAGTGGCGCTTCTCCCCGCTCAACAGAACCCTTCAGGTTCTTCTTGAACTCGGCACGCTGGTCCGGCTTGAGGAACTGCGCCATCTTGTAATAGATGGTCTGCAGCAGCCCATTCTTGAACGTCTCGGCGGCGGCCTTGTCCGCCGCGATGGCGGCGCCAAAGACCTTCGCACCGTAGGCGATCACCGAAACGCCATTCACGCCGTCGAGGGTGAAGCCTGGGATGGTCCAGATGTTCGCCTCCGGAATTTCGCGCATCGTGCCATTCGGACGCGGATAGGTGAACTGTTTTCTCCCTGCCGCGTCGCGCCTGCAAACGAGCTTTTCGGGGTTCAAAAAGGCCAGCCCGACAAGCTTTGAGCCAACGTACATCTTTTCGGCGCGGCCAGCACCACGAAGCAGCATCGCCGCTACCATTGCCTCCCAGAACACGGAAGCTGTCGAATCGGTGTTCGGCTGGTCGTGGATGATGAAATGCAGCGAGTGCTGCGATGCGAGGCGCTTCCCTTTTGGTGTGCGCTCATACATCGCCAGCGGCAGCGTCGCGATCGTCTCCGAGATCAGACGCACGCATGCCCATGCGGCATCCAGCTGCATGACGGCCTTCGGCGTGACATCCACCCCTGTCGCGCCGTCTGTCGCTCGGTCATACAGATCACGGTCTCGCAGCGAGAAGGAGCGAACCCATCCGTCAATGGCGGCGCTGATGCGGCTGACCAGACCTTTTGGCGTCGGCTTCTTCATGCGCGGCCCGCCACGACGGGATTGCTCAACCAGTCATTCATGGAGCCCATCCCCTCGGGATTCAGCGACATCAGCGTCACTGCGTTGAAAGTTGCGAGCAGAGGATCGATCTTCCCAGTGCCCGACGCCTGCTTCGTGATCAGAATGGCATTGCCTCTCGGCTCGACCTTGGCGTTCCCGACGCACCACGCCATAAGCGGCTGGCCTCCATGCGCCAAGACACCTTCGGCGAGCTTTCGCTCGGTGGTCTTGATGGCCCCGGTCATTGACCACCCCTGCCGAATCCCTATGACCTTGTCTTGCGGGACCTCAGCATCGACCATCGCATCGAGGATCCCGCCGAGGCCGGCCGGATCGCAGCCGACCTTGTCGAGTAGGCCGGACGCCTCGCATCGGGCGACAATCTCCGCCACCTCGTAGACGTCCTCGCCGATGTCCTTCACCAGCGTTACGTTTCCCTGCTTGGCGAGATCCTGGAGCCGCGGTGCGATCTCCTTCCGGCGCTGAAGCACGGAATCATGTGCCCACGCGTGAGTCCAAAGCAGCCACTTCCGCGTCTCTCGTTCTCGTCCTACCACCGCAAGTCCTAGCAGGTCGTCCAGACCGCCGCCGTCAATTCCAACGTCGACCACCTCGCAGCGGTCCAGCAGCGCATCAAGCGTCAGGCCGGCTTCGGTGCCGCGCCTCTCCCAGAAATCCGCTCCCGCCCAACGATCAGCTCGGAGCGCAAGCCCGATTTCCACATTGCCATGCTTTGCGAGGAAACCTCGGAGAGATCCCTCGCCCTCTTCTGTGGCCTTTCGGTGCTCGCGCTCAAGGAAACTCTGATCAACGGAATGACCCAGATTCGGATTGACCATCCCCAGGTTTTCCACCAGGAGGTGTTCCTTTGCCTCGACCATCTCTGGCGGATGCTCATAGATGATCGGGAGAAACTGGGGGTCGTGGATCTTGCCGTCGCGAACGTCCCGCGCGTACTGAAGCTTTTCCTTGAATACGCCCGCGGGAGGCTCGTCGCTCTGCGTTGTGACCCAGATCACGAACCCTTCCGGGCGCGACGCCAGGCCGCCCAAGGCCTCGCGCAACATCTCCTTTGCATTGGCTTGCTTGCCGAAGAGCCATAGCTCCTCGATAAGTGTCCCGACGCTTTTCTTGCCGGCCGCCGTGTTCGGATCAGCAGCGATCACCTTCAGCGTTGCGTTCTTTTCGCGATGCGTCAGGGTCTTGATGTGCGTCTGCACCTGGATGAGATCGGCCAGCTGGTCGTCTTCGCCCGGCTCCTCGAAGGCAACCATGTCCTTGGCCGGGCCGAAACTGTTGTTTGCGACCTCCAGCGTCGGCGCCAGGATGGTGAACTCAGCGGACTGCCGCCAGTTTCGAATCAGGCTTGTCAGCATGATCGACGCAGCCAGGCCCGACTTGAAGTTCTTCTTCGGCAGCATCACGAACCATTCCGTGATGAGCCGACGCCCGCTTTCGGCGTCGTAGGCGCCGAACACCGTGGCCGCCAGGTCAAAGATCCACTGCCCCGACGCCTCACCGATGGTCGGACTACCAGGAGCGTCGACGATGCGCAGCGATCGCATCACCTCGAGCCCCTTTTCGGCTTCCTCCGGGAAGATCGGCGGGGGGATGATAGATTCCCCGCGGCGCAGCCGGTCCGCCCAATCTGGGCATGCTGTTGTCCACGCCGGCATCAGACACTCTTCCCGCCGGACGCAACGAGCTTAGGAGGTGCAGCCGACGCAAAACGACCGCCGCCCGCCTTCTTTGCCGCGTCCTTCTGGGCGTCCTTCTTTCCACCCTCGCCCATCTTCTGGTGCATAAACGGCATCAGCGCCTTGGCGGCATCCTTGCGTTCCTTCGGGTCCATCTCGAGGTCATTCATGAACGCCATCAGGAACTTCTTTGGATCGTCATGGCTGAGCGCGACGCTCAAGTCGAATTTGGACTGAGCTTCGGGCGGCTCCGATTTTGCAGGCCCTGCCGCCCTGGGCGACGGGGATTTCTTCACCGCCTTGACCTTCGCCTTGCGATCAAGGGCCGCCAGTACGTCAGGGTCCTTCGCCAGACGAGAACCCGCGGCGGCCGCCGACGCGGCACTATAGCCAGCCGCAACGGCGGCATCCTTGTTGGACATGCCCTTGGCCTTGGCCTGAGCAAACTTCTGCTTTTTGCCGGTCAGAGCCATGTTCAAACCCCGCGCTGCGCGGTCCAAAAGTTAAACATCGCGCAGGACGTTTATCGTTTGCGCTCAATGGTTTGCGACGTGTTGTTCACGCTGGCCCGTTGTTAAGGCCATTAACAAATCCTGTGAAAGGGGAAATTTTCTGCGCGTGGCAAGGCGCTCGGTTTCCGAGCCCTTGGGGGCTCAGACTTTTACCCCACCCCTCCCCCACGTCACCCCCAGTCAGCCCGCAGCGCGTGCCGAGGCCTCGGCAGAAGTCTTCCGCTCGTGGCAGTCGTTGCAAAGCGGCTGCAGATTGCTGTCATCGTTGCTGCCGCCCTGCTCCAGTGACACCTTGTGATCGATCTGGTCCCGATGTGGAACCCAGACGCAGCCGCACCCAGCGCATCGATAGTCGTGCGCCAAGGCTACGCGTCTGCGCGCCTCCATCCATGCACGACCACGCACGCGTGGCGTGGCGCCGGCCTTTGATTCCAGCACAGGCGCGCGCAAGGTGTTCACCGTGGCAAGCCGTGGCTTGAGGGTCGCAAGAGCCATCGTGGAATCGGAAGAAGAAAAGGGTACGGTGACCAGCGGCCGGCATACCCAAACCCGTGGCAACTAGGGGGAGGAGACAGGCGGAACAGCAGAATTTGGGTACTTCAAACCCGATGCAGTAATGCAAAAAGCCCGCTGGCTTTTTCGCTTAGCGGGCTTTGGAGGCAATTCTGCGGCGTATCAGAATGATGCCTATTTTCGACACAAAATGTCGAAAAGTCAAGAAGGAATTGCGCAAATCCGAAATAGAATACTTGGCGAGCCAAAACAGAAGAAGGAAACCCAAATGGATTTGCCCCTAATCACCACGGCACTTGGGCTGGGTGGCGCGCTGCTGGGCTTTGCTCTGAAGTACCCGAAGATCTATCTCCACGTATGGAAGCTGCTATTTGCCCTTGTCGGGGTTTCGTTCATCGGCGCAATTGTCTTCTATAGCGGCGCACAACAAGCATGGGGTCGTGCGCGCGCCGTTTATTACAGCATTCCCCTAGGGACAGAGGGCCGCGACCTAGCGCTGAAAGTTGCGGATGCAGCCGATCTGGGAATGGATTGGATGTCAATGGCGCTGGTGCTTGGATTTGCAGCCGGTTCCGTGATACTGCTCGCCGGCTACTTGGCTAGCCTTGTGATCAAGCAGAGTGAGAGCGAAGAGGGGCAGAAGCAGTCAATACAGGATGATTGAGACCTCTGCCAGGTTCTGCGCGAGTCCGCGCCATTCCGCACGATACGGAGCGTCATGCCGCCTCCTCCATCCCCACAAAGCCACGGTCGCGCAGCAGCTCGTCAGCGCGCTGCATTGCGATCGCCTGGATACCGATCTCGCCACCGATGCCCTTCTTGCCCCGGAGATACGTCATCAGCCTCTGGTGGTGCGTCGATGCGGTCTGCCGGTGTACGCCGCAGTGCTCGGCCACCCGCTCCAGGCTGATCTTCTTGCCGTCCGAGCCCCGGTGCGCACCGAAATGTCTTTCGATCAGGATGCGTCTGAGCCGGTAGTGAGACAGCGAGCCGGCAAACAGGGCAGCGGTGTGTTCGGTCAGGAAGGACACGGCCTCGCCCCACTCCCGGTTCGGCTTCCTCCCTGAGCAGCACGGCGCTGTGCAGTCGCACGGCAAATCAGCAGGCGCGAACTGGGCGATCAGCAGTGCCTGGTGCAGCACGCTGAAATCCCTCAGCTCACTGCGCAGCATGCCCGCCTGGCCCGCACCGTCCAACCCAGCCAGCCCTTTCCCGGTACCGACGTTGCCCCCTCGCATCGCCCGCGCCATCGGCGTCGGGCTGTATTGCTGCGTCGAGTACGAGAACGCAAAGCGCAAGGCGCTGTCCGCGCTGGTGAATAGGATCTCGGTCTCGGTCATGTTTTAGCTCTCTACGATCTCGGTCGGAAATGACACTTGGATGGGTTGCGGCTTGCCGCCCACGATGCGGTACCGGGTCTGGGCGAAGACTTGGAGGCGTACCAGGGTGAATTCCTCCCCCTCCTCGCACTCGCCCCACTGGCGTCCCTTGGCGATGCACTCCTCGGCCGACTCGAAATGGCAATTCCAATCTTCTGCTGCGACGTGGATCTCCTTCATCGCCTCGCTCCTTGTTGCCACCGCATCCACGGCAGGCGGAACGCAGCGTGGAATTCCGCCTCGGCCTTCGCCACGTGGTCGAGGTCCGCCCGGGAGGTGATGTTGCAGCGCTCCAAGATGCGGGCCTTGGCGTCTTCAGGCGTGTCGCACGGCCTCCCAGTCCTGACCGCCACCATTCGGCGGAATTCGGGGTTGTTGCAGAGCATCCCTGCCAGGTTGGCCAGGGCGCCGCCCTTCTTCCGCTCCGTCATGCTGGCGCTCCCATACCGAACAGCGCCTGAAGGACAGGATGTTGCTGCACGATCACACCGCGCTTTCTCCGCTGCCGGATGACCGTCCTGTCAATGAGCGCCTTGTATTTCAGCGGGTCTTCTTCCCTCATCCGCCGAATGATCTCGCGCTGCCTCTCCGCGCTAGTGAGCGGAACCGGCCGAGGCGCACTCTTCCCCGGGCCGGGCAGCCAGTAGGGACGCGCCGGGCCGCGGCGCTGCCGCTCCCACTTGCCGACGTGCGCCTGGCCGGCGTCTAGGCGGTCATGCATCAGCCGGTCAACGCAAACCCGGGTGGCGCCGGTCAGCTTGGCAAGTTCATGGACAGTGCGCGGGCGACCGTCCTTGCAAATTTTCTGGATTAGGGACCAGACGGGTGACCGGTTGCCGGTATAGGGCTTGGGGCCAAGGCCCATGCTCACTGCCTTCATATGCACAGCTGGCCCCGTCCTGCCCAGGCGCGCCCCGATGACGCACCACGACAGATCGGTACAGATCAGCCGGGCCAGTTCGGCCGTTTCCTCTGGCGTCCATATGCGCGCCATATCAGCCCACCATCCCTTCCGCTTTCCAGTTCATCGAGGCATCCCCCATACGATCGAAACGACCACGCCGACCATCACCAGCGCGGCAAACATGTCGCAAATGTCGGCGGCGCTCATACCAAACCCTTCCTCGACATCCACCAGATGAACACAGCCAAGGCGATAAATTCGAACAAGATCAAGGGGATCGTCCAATGGTGATTTGACGCTGGCATGGCTGGCCGCGGCTCAGGAATCACAGGCTTTCGCTGCTCGCTCATGCGGCACCTTCCGGCTTCGCACGCTGATCCACCACGATCTCGCAGACCGCCTCGTATTTGGTGGTCGTCAGCCCCCCGCTTCGGGCGCTGACATGCAGCGTGCGGATCGACACGTTCGGAGCCTCCAAGTCCACACCCGCTTGCGCGGCGACCACGGCCGCCACTACTCCCAGCAGCTGGGTTTCGTCCAACACCGCGCGGTACCGCTTCTCGTCCACCGACGACTCATGCACCGTGAGCACGCTCATCGCACCTCCTTGATCTCAATCCCCATAGCCGCCATCAGATGGCGCTTGATACGGTACCCCTCGGTTACCGTGCCCTTCACGTCCTCCACCGTCCTCACCGTGGCTCCACGCTCCACATAGGTGAAGTCTGCGACGTACCGGAGCGGCGGGCGCTTCCGGCCATTGATCACCACCGCTGGCGAGAGAATGAAGGGCACCTGGCGCTCGAGCTGCTGGATCTGGCCGGCGCGTTGAAGGATCAGCAGATGGCAGTACCGCTCCATTTCCCTGCGGCTGTCGAACGTCTCACCGTTCAACGTCACCCGGGTATTGCCGTACTTGCTTGCCTTTGGCGGGCGGCTCGGACGTCCGATGCCAGCCTGTCCGCCGCTGGCCGCCCCCGATGCTTCTCCACCTTGCGCAGAAAGTCCGCGATCTGCTGCCCCTGCTTCCGTGCCAGCCAGCGCACCTCGCACTCGTGCCGCCACGCCTCGTCCGTTCGCATTGCCCCACCGTCCCCACATGCTCATCTGCGCCCCCGGTTCTTCGTGTGCCCAAAGGCGATGGCGAAGCGCCCGGCTGTCACCACCCAAAGGTGTCCATCTGCGCAGACCATGCGGCGCACGCTGAACAGGTGATATGCGCGCATCCGGGTCTTGCGGTGGCGATCGAACCAGACCGCGCCGCCCATCTGTCCATGCCCTTTGGCAATCATGATTTCGATGTTCATGCCTGTCCCTCGACCGGCGGATGGCCGTGGAATTGCTCGAAGACCTGGGCATAGGCTGAGTTTTTTTCTTTGAGCAGCTTGGTCTCCCACTCTTCCCGCCACCTGCCCTCTCCCGCGTCCCGGAAGACCCGAGTCTTGAAGACCCAATCCGGCTCGTTTGGCTTTCGCTTGACTCCGAGTTCCGCTCCCTTGGCGGTGATGCCCGAGTCGGAGCGCCACCAGATGCCAGCATCGGCGGCCGCAGGACCAGGCACACCGGCATTCGTGGTCACCGCGGCGTCGGCCAAGGCTTTACGGGTTGACTCGATCATTCGGAGGATGTAGCGGACGTTCGGGGCTTCGCCGGGCTTCTTCAGCCGGAAGGCGTCGACGTGCTCCGCGATTTCCAGATCCGTCACCGCGAGCCGAGTCATTTCCAGCACCTCAGCCGAGTTGCTGGTCACGGCCATGCCGTGGGTCTTCCGCAGCAGGATCGAGATCTGCACCGGCCGAGGGTTGATTCCGCCGGTTGTCGAGTTCCGGATGTGGTCTGGCGGCGCGCTCGCGCCACGGGTCACTGACGGGTCTTTGACGGGTACTGACGGTTCGGGTGCAATAGCTGTTGCACCCTTTACTGCTTCAGATTGCACCCTTTCGTGTTCGGGATTGCACCCTTTCGTGTCGCCCGTTGCACCCTTTACCCCGACAAAGGGTGCAATAACTGTTGCGCCCTTTTGGGAGTTATCCACAGCCCGGCCCTCTGCAACTCCCGCAGAAATAAAGGGTGCAGTTTTTGCGCCCTTTTCTGGTAGCTTGCCAGTCTCGATCCAGACAGGGTTGATGCGATACTCGCGGGCCTTCTTACGGCCGCCCTTGGCATTGCCAACGAGCAGCAACCAGCCAGACTCCTGCATGCTGCGAAGGTGGTATTGGACCGTGCGTTCCGACTGGCGGGTCAGCTTGGCCACGGTTTCCACGGCGGGGAAGATGGACGTCCCGTCGTGGTCGGCGTGGTCTGCAAGGCACAGGGCGGTCAGCATCTCCCCGCCACCCACGGGATAGAACTCGAAGACGAGACCGGAGACCTTGCCGCTCATTGGCAGACCTCCAGTGTGTTGATAGCGGCCCAGTTCGGGCCTTCTTTTCCGGCGGCCTGCGCTACCCGCCGTGCGTCGGGCAATACGGGGCTGTCGCCCGCAGCGCCTTCCAGTCTGTTGGATCTGTCACGGCGGACCCGGACGCCGACTTGCGGCACTGCCGCCCAGCCTTTGTCCTGGCGCTGCACTGGACATGCCCCTCTTGCTCTATCCACTCCGCGTACTCGTCCGGCGTCAGTCCGGTCAATCGAGCGGGCAGATTCACGCCGTCGAGGATGCAAGCTGCAATGTCCGCTGGCGTCAGCCGCATATTCATTCCCCCGAGCGGCGACCGGATGTTGGCGCTGAATGAAGAACCCGCCTGTTGTGTTGCCTCCAGTGCCCGGATGATTTCTGCTCGCGTCACCATTACCTCGCTCCTTTAGATGGGTGCGCACAAACCCACTGCAAAACGCACGCAAGCTGGCGCAGACGCTATTTTGCCTTCCTGGTAGCCGGCGGGCGGACATGATGATGGTGCTCATGCAGCCCCTCGCCCTTGCATGTAGCCGCACGGGTGCTCGGCGCGGTGATGGTTCCTGCCGATGGCCCTATAGCCCGCGTCAGTGATCTCTAGGCCACCATCAGCGCCCCAGCGCATCAATCCAGCCTCAACACATGCGATGAGCGTCGGCGTGCGGAAACTGCGAAAGACACCGCCGCAGGCTTTCTCCGCCTGAATTTCGAGCGCCCGGCGCATGGGCTTGGTGATTTTGGACTTGCTCATGCAATCCATCCGATCAGGCGCGCGTCGAACAGCTTGCCGATGGTTGAGCGATGGGCCGCCTCCCACATCTCCTCGCGCTGGGCGCGGCTCATACGGGATCCCTGGTCCAATTCGGAATGGCAGGTATGGCAGAGAGCGGCGATCCGGTAGTCGTGCGCCTTGATGCCTCGCCCCTTACCGTCCCGCAGCTGGTTCGAGTGGGCCGCCACCACCGTGCCGTCAGCGCGGCCGCAGTGCTGGCAGGGCAGCGCGCGGACCGCCTCAAGCAGTTTGGTATTCCGGTAGATCGTGGAGGCCATCAGAACAGCGCCCCCTGGGGATGTGGGCGGCGCACCGGGCGGATCGTCCGGCCTGTGATCTTGCAGGCCCGGGCCGGCGCGCGCTCTAGCTCGCCACTATCCTCGCGCAGCTCATTCACCCGGCCGCTGACCACGTTGATCGGCAGGCCGGTCAGCTTCGCCAGTTCCTGCAGCGAGTAATCGGCCGGGAACGGGCGGACAACCGCCATGATCTGGCGCTGCCTGGCGCTCAGCGTGCCGTCCTTCTTGATGTCCCGGTATGTCCGGATGCTGGTGTGCGCGACTTGCGTGTGCATGTCGTGGCTCCTATCGCTTGGATCGGAACTGCTTGGGTTCGTATCGCGGATCCGGGCCCGGCTGGGTCGGGTTGCGGCGAGGTGGCACCTGCGGGCTCGATCGGCGGCGCGGGATGCTGAAGATGTTTTCGCCCTTGGCCGCCCTGCGGAACAAAACCAGCACGGCGATTCCGGCTAGCGCATATACGCCGATCAACACGCCCAAGGCGTACAGCACGAACGTGATTGCTGAAGTCATGGCTACGGCCTCACTTTCGCGGCGTCGGACATCGGCCGGTACTGCTCGTCCTTGAACCCCGCTTGCCACTCGAGGTGGGCGTCGGTTCCAGGCGGCCAGTGGGGGTTGTCGTCCGCCTTCCGCCCGCAGCGGAAGGCTTCGGCGCCCTGCTCTCGCAGCACGGCGCGCGGCATCAGCTCGTGGATCATTGGCCCAACTCCGGCACAGCAAGGTGGATGTTCTGCTCGGTCAGGAAGAACTGGCGGGCCCGTATCTCGCTGCCGTCGTCCTCGTAGACGAACTTGTAGGCGTTCTGAGCCGCAACGAACCGGTCGAAGAAGGCGCGGCGGCCGCTCGGCAGGCGGTAAGCGCCACCCTGGGTCAGGCGGGGCTTCATGCAACCGCCCTCAGGCTGGTGCCCAGTTGCGCGGCAACATCGGAACGGGCGCTCTTGATGGCGTACTCGGCATCGGCCAGTTCCCGCTCCGCCCGCTGCAGTTCGGGCAACGTCGCGCCATCGATCAAGGTGGCCACTGCCGACTGCGCTTCCGCCACCTCCTTGGAGATGGTCACCAGGTGCCGCGTGGCGCTCAGGCAGTCGGTGCCGTCGTTGTCCAGCCGGCGAACAACCAAACCCACCGGGCCAAGGATCTCGTTCACCAGGGACACCCGCGCGTCCATCGGCAGTCCAGCCAGGATGGACGGCAGGAAGTTCGCCGGAAGGAGGTTCGTGTCCTTGCTGCTGTCGTCCAGCCACCGAAAGATTCGGTCCGCATTCACCTTGGCGCGCTCGAACGTGTCCGTGGTGGGAGGCTCAAAGCGGATGCCCGTAGCGCCGGGGCCGTCGATCTTTGCATGGGCCTCGACGATGACCTCTGCCACCGCCTCCCGGCTCCAGCCCGCCGCTTTCCGGCAAGCCGTCACGTGCTCAAGCACTCGGGAAATCAGTGTTCTGTGCGATCCGTTTCGCATGCTCTTTTCTCTCCTGCCGCATAGACTCGGCTCGTAGTCAAATCCCACTGGCCGAGATTGAGCGTCTCCACCTGCAAACAACTCTGCCGCCAAACTGCAGGCCCTTCTGCACGCATCCAATGACAAACTGCCTCGCATGCAGACCTACAGTGACCGCCTCCGATGGGCCATGGCCCAGGTCAAACCTCCAATCTCTCAGGCCGCGCTCGCCGCGCGTGTCGGCGTACGCCACCAGTCGATCAACTACCTCTGCGACCCGAGCCGAAATGCCAAAGGCAGCCGGCATACACACGCAATCGCGAAGGTCTTGGGGATTTCAGCGGATTGGCTGGCAACTGGCGTTGGCATGCCACTCGGCCGTTCTCGTCCACCCGCTGACCCCGTGCTACTCCTCCTCGAGTGCCTGGCTTATCTCCATGTCCTCAAGGAACGCTTGGACTACGCGACCGAGCTTTTGCAGCGAGACCGGTAGTCAGGCCGCAGCCTTAACGCCATACAACGCCGCACAGTCTTGGGGCCCGACAGCGCCAGCCGTAATGCGTGCTGCCTGCAGAGCCTGGTCCAGCGTCATTCGGGTCTCGCCTCGAAGCCACTGGCTTACCAAGCCCTGCGTCACCGGCGGCTCGAACATTGCCGCAAACGCTGCTTGCGTCACGCCCTTCTCTTTCAGGTAGCCATTCAGGTCCATCGCCTCGCCAGCCAGTTGATTTGGTCTGCGTGAATAGTAGTCCGACTACTAGTCAAAAGCAATAGTCCCACTGTTTGATTGAATATTAGTAGTGCTACTAAATTGCCGGCATGCCCGCGAAACCACTCAACCCAGAACAAAAAGCCGACTCGGAACGCCTTCGAGCAGCATGGGAAGCCTTCAAAGCAACCAACCCGAGCGCCACCCAGGAGGGGCTAGCTGACCAGTGCGGTTGGAAGACCCAGGCGGCGGTCAATCAATACCTGCTGGGGAAGATCCCATTGAATTTGCCGGCATTGCTCAAGTTCGCAGCGGCGCTAGGCGTGACGCCACCCGAGATCAGCCCCACGTTGTCCAAAGCACTCGGCGACAGCGCGGGGCATGCGCCGACCATGCAAGGCGCGCCATCCAAAGGGATCGCCCGCCTCATGAAGGCACTCGAAGGACTGAGTGATGATGAGATCGTCTCGGTCGCTAAGGCACTTGAGGCACTCCGGAGCCCGACTGTGGCGCGCGCATCGGTGATGAAATTCAAAGTTGGGGCCCCCGTCTCAGACGCGAAGACGAAGCGGTAGGCCCTGTTTCTAACGGGAGTGGGGATATGGGTTGGATTCAAGACAGTTTTGGAAGGCATCGTGACGAGCACGGGCAACCTCTCGTCACTGCATATCGGCGGGATGCGGCGGCCGAGCGTCAAATAGATGAGCTGATTGGCATCGTTAAGGGGGTGGTGGCCGACGGCATGGTTCACCAGGGCGAGGTTGAATTCCTGTTGTCCTGGCTGAATTCCAATCGCGCGGCCGCTGATCTTTGGCCCGCCAAAGCGATCTACCCTCGAATCTCTGCCGCATTGGCCGATGGGCATATTGACCCTGAGGAGGAGCGAGAAATCCTTGACCTGCTCATGGCAACCGTCGGTGGAAACACCGCGCCGCAGTCAAACGAAGCTAGCGATAGCACGTCGCTCCCGCTGTGCAAGCCAGCTCCTATTGTCGAGTTTGCCGGGCGATCCTTCTGTTTCACGGGTCGATTCAATAGCGGAACCCGTGATTGGTGTCACAAGGCCATTGAATCTCGTGGCGGCGCTTCAGCAGGATCCATCACAAAGAAGCTGGACTTCCTCGTAATTGGCGATCTGGGGAGCCGAGATTGGCTCCACTCGACGCACGGGACAAAGATCATGAAAGCCGTGGAATACCGCGACCAAGGCTTCTCCATAGCAATCGTCAGCGAACAGCACTGGTTCGAGCGCCTCGGGTAATCCCTGATAAAAACTGCATCAAAAGTATCCAAGCCCGCACTGCGCGGGCTTTTTTGTTGCTTGATGCGCAGAAACCTCTGCGCAAATCCACCGGGCAATCTGCCGAAAGAAGCACATTAATCTGCCGATTCACTCCTTAACAACAAGGTCGCTCGGACGAAGCGGCACAGGAGCGGTATGGGCAGGGTCATCTATCTAGCGGACCACCGTGACAAACGCATCCGGTCCGCTATTGCAAACCTCAAACCCCCAGATAGAGACAGCATCTTGATCGAACTGGACATCGACGGAACGCACAGCGTCACGATCAGTGGAGCGTATGTGACTACGAAAGGACTTGCCACAGAGGCGGTCGCTGAAGCGCTCGCTCATTTGCTTCGTGCGGGTCGCAGAGCAGGCGGCCCATAAAAATATCAGTCTGACTATTGCATCTTTAAAATAGTGTGACTACTATTCCCACATCGACGATTTGAACGGAGATGGCGGGATGGAACTGCTCGTACCTATCGGAATCATGGCCTGGGGGCTTGTGGTCACCCTGGTGCTGTTCTGTGTGCGCATGGGGAAGGACTGAGCTATGACGCCCGTTCAAGCTGCCCAGCGCCAAGCTGCGCTGACCAACGACATCGCCGAACTGCTCAACGAGCTGCAGTGCGCCCACCGGATCATCCAGAACGGCCTGCAGATCATGTCCACGCTGCAAAAGTCCGTCTGGGCTGAGCGCAACGCCCACGATGGCGTCGACGGTGAAGGCACCACCCGCTTCCATGAGCGCGCAGCCGTCATTGCGCGGGCTACCGGGAGCGCTGCATGACGCGCGCCAACTGCAAACACGCTTCCAGTGGCTGCGACTACCCGGCCAGCGAGTGCTCGGGCGCCTGCGTGACGCGCCGCGCCGTAACCGCCGAATACCTGATGGGCATCAAGGAAGGCCGCGAGATCCTCGCCAAGCACGGCGTCGCGGACATCTCGATTGAGGACCGTATCGGCAACTTGTGCTCCACGATCAAGGGCTTCGCCGCAAATACGCAAGTCGGTCAGATGCTGCGCGGAGAGCGCGATTTCTGGCTGCATCAACAGAAGCTGTCCACGACAGTGCTACCGCGCGACGGGGCGGCAGCATGAAGCTCCTCCGCGCCATCGCATTCTGGTTCGCCACGGCCGCCGGCGTTATCGCGCTCTCCGGCCTCTACGCCGCTTTCAACCCCGAAACGCCCGCCGCCACACCCATCTGGAGGCAGTCATGAATCCCGACATCACCTGGGAGGAGTACGTGCGCGCCCGCCGCGCCGAAGGCTTCAAGGTCACTGGCCGCTGGATCAATGGCGCGCCCGTCCTCGTTCGACTGCACTGATCAGCAAGGAGATCCCATGTCCGCATTTTGCGTCTACGGCATGACCATCACTCATGCAAAGAAGCTCGCAGAGAAGAGGCTTGAACGCGAGCCCAACCCGAAGACCAAGGAAGAGTGGCGCGACAAAATGGAGGTGACCGCAGAAGCAATTTTGACCGGTCATGCACCTGTGCAGGTCAGCCCCACGTTCGACGCCCCCCAGTTTGCTAGGGAGTGGATCGAGGTCGCGCAGCGTACCTCGAAGATCTACGCCCCGAAGGTAATGGTGCGCCAACAAAAGGTCGACAAGCATGGCAATCCCATGGTCAGCAAGACCACGGGCCTGCCCGCGATGGGCTGGGCGCCCTATAAGGCTTGATGCTGTGTCGATCCTCATAACCGCCCTCGCCGTGGCTCCGGCCTTGATCGCGCCAGTCGTCGCCATTGGCGTGGGTGCCTACGCAACCTACCGCTGGATGCAGCGGATCGCAGGAGGAAGTCCCCAAATGGGAATCGTCAGCACCGCGACGATGATCGATCGCCTAGTTGGCCTGGTCGACACGCGCCAACTCCGCACGGATGAAATTGGTTTCGTCCGTGACCTCAAAGAGAAGGTCAAGCACTCCCGCATCGTCGACCTCAGTGCCGACGACGTGGAAAAGCTCGACGAGATCCACGGGAGACTGTTCCGATGAAAGCAGAAGAGAAGATCGTCCTCAGCACGAGCGACGAGGCGGCGCGCTATGTGACCGTCAGCGGCTGGGCGGATCGACACGGACGTTTTTGGGGTAAAGACGAGCGCATGGCGCGCTATTGTGGTGCCACTCACATGGTCTGCGAATGTGGCAACGTCCAAGAGAAGACTTGGACGAAGTGTCAGGCCTGCCGTGATGCAGCGAGCCTGGAGCGCTATCTCGCTATGCAAGAGCGCCCTTGGGATGATGGCGACCCTCTGTATTCGGATGCGTGTGATATGTACTTCTTTTCACCCGAAGAGCTGGTTGACTACGTGCTTGACGAACCGGATCGTACGTACGAATCCTTGCGGCTGCGGCTCTGCAAGCCGAATCATCCGCGCCAAATCGACGGCACCGAGTACTTCAGCGAAGACCTGCCGGAAGACGGCGACCTGCCAGCGCAACTCGCAGATGCATTTGAAGCCTTGAACGCTGTGATCCGCGAGCAAGGCCCGCTCTCTTGGTCGCCGGTGGCAGCCCGTCCCGTCCTCGAAAGTCTTCCCCGTCTGGAGCGCACATGATCCGCTGCTTCCTACTCGCCTACTCGGCCACTCGCCCCTGCAAGATCATCAGCGAGCGCGGCCAGCCCTACCTGGAGCGCTACTTCGTCTGCGCGTTCCTCGGCATCCGGTTTTACCTGCACCGTTTCGTCGGATCCGATCCTGACCGCGGCCTCCATGACCATCCCTGGCGCTGGGCTGTCTCGATCATTCTGCGTGGCTGGTACTACGAGGCCACGCGCAGCGGCACGCGCAAGGTTCGCTGGCTGAACTTCCTGACGGGCGACAGTTTCCATCGCGTGATTCTCTGCCCGGGCCAGCTGCGAGGCGTCCATACCCCTCCTGAAGTCTGGTCACTCTTTATCGTTCCGGCCAAGGATGTCAAACCCTGGGGTTTCCTGCGTGACCGTGGTCAGGCTGGGCAGATCTTCACGCCGTTTGACTACGGAGCGGGCGGCAAGCCGGCTCAATGGTGGAAGCACGCACCGAAGGGCCGCGACGCCGCAGGCCGACAGGCCAACTAGTCGAGGATCGAACCATGGCCATCAAACAAAAACAGTGCACGCTGGCACCTAGGCATTCCTGGGCGTTCGTGACCAATGTGAAATTCACTCGTACTAGCAGCGGTCCTGGCGGCTCGCGCGCCAGCATCAGCCTGCGCGGCAAGTATCGGTGCGAGTGCGGCGAAGTGAAGTACGCGGCGGCACTGATTACGCGGGAGATCGTATGATCCGCGATCAGTTCCTGCTCGACATCTCCCCGGAGATCATCATCGACAACTTCGCCGGTGGTGGTGGCGCGAGTTGCGGCATTGAGTTGGCACTCGGCCGCCATGTCGACATCGCCATCAACCACGACCCCGAAGCCGTGACGATGCACTCGTTGAACCACCCGCAAACCGAGCACCACTGCGAAAGCGTCTGGGATGTGGACCCACTCGACCTGGTGCAGGGTCGGCCGGTTGGCCTCGCGTGGTTCAGCCCGGACTGCAAGCACTTCAGCAAGGCGAAGGGGGGCAAACCCCGTGACAAGAAGATTCGTGGCCTCGCCTGGGTGGCGATGCGTTGGGCGGCGCTGGTCCGGCCGCGCGTGATCATCCTGGAGAACGTCGAGGAATTCCAGACTTGGGGGCCGGTGCTGGTCGACGGAACGCCTTGCCCGAAGCGCAAGGGCGACACGTTCCGCTCGTTCGTGCGCCAGCTCCAAGAGAAAGGCTACGCCGTCGAGTGGCGCGAACTGCGTGCCTGCGACTTCGGTGCGCCAACGATTCGCAAGCGGCTATTTCTGATCGCCCGTTGCGACGGACAGCCGATCGTATGGCCGGAGCCGACACACGGTGCGCCGGACAGCGCTGCTGTCAAGGCGAAGCAGCGCAAGCCATGGCGTACGGCCGCCGAGTGCATCGACTGGTCCATCCCCTGCCCCTCGATCTTCGAACGCCCCCGGCCGCTGGCCGAGGCCACACAGCGCCGCATCGCGCGGGGCCTGCGCCGGTATGTCATCAACGCCGCCGAGCCGTTCGTCGTGACCCTCGCTCATGGCGAGGGCAAGCCGGGTTCCGCGCAGCGCTGGGGCAGCGGCGTCCGCAGTATGGATGCCCCTTTCCCAACACTGACCGCCAGCAATGGCTACGGTATCGTCGCGCCCCATCTGACCAAATTCCGGACGGGCTCCACCGGGGCGGATCTGCGCACGCCGATGCCGACCATCACCGCCGGCCCGAAGGAAAACCCCGCCGGCGCGCCGCATGCGCTGGGGATCGTAGCCCCCACTTTGATCCAGACCGGTTATGGGGAGCGACCCGGACAAGCGCCGCGCGCGCCAGGTCTCGACAAGCCACTCGGTACGGTGGTGGCCGGCGGCGCCAAGCATGCGCTTGTGTCAGCCCTCATGGCGAAGAACTACACGGGCGTCGTAGGGCACGACCTGCGCGATCCCGTGCACACGATCACCGCCACGGATCATCACTCGCTGGTGTCGTCCAACCTGGTGGCGCTGCGCGGCGACTGCGCGGACAGCGCGAACGACGAGCCGGCGGCCACCATCACCCGCGGCTGCACGCACGTGGGCAAAGTCCACGCTTTCCTCGTGAAGTACTACAGCGAGGGCGGCCAGGATCAGGACTGCCGCGATCCGATGCACACCATCCCGACCAAGGATCGCCTCGGCCTGGTGACCGTGGCCGGTGAGCAATACCAGATCGCCGACATCGGCATGCGCATGCTGGAGCCGCACGAGCTCTACGCCGCGCAGGGCTTCCCATCCACCTATGTGATCGCGCCAATCATGGCGAACGGGAAGCCGCTGCCAAAGCACGCCCAGGTGCGCATGTGCGGCAACAGCGTCAGCCCGCCGATGGCCGCTGCCTTGGTGCGCGCCAATGTTCCTGACATGGCCAGCTGGTCTGCCCGGGAACGCCGAATGGGAGTTGCAGCATGAAAGATCTGATGGACAGCAAGCCACTGAAGGCCTACGAGGTCTATGACGGCGGCGACAACTGGGCAATCGTGTTTGCTTCGAACTCCGCCACCGCGCGCCGCGAGGGCGCAAACAAGTGCAACTGCGAATGGGAAGAAGTCGACCACTGCCGGCGCAAACCTGGCCTGGATCAGTTCGCGCCCGGCCCGGTACCGCCGCTAGCGTTGATCGCGTCAGGCTGGCACTACGAGTGCGGGCATTGCGGACGTCAGGTGGACGAAGACATGGAAGACGCGGAGCCGGATCCCCACTTCGATGCATCCGACCTTGGCGCCGTCGCAGTTGGTCAGATGGTCTATTGCAGCCATTCATGCGCGGCCATGGAGCGGGCCGAGAGGCGCGCGCGGAAGGCTGCCCAGGCGGCGCTGATCGAACTGGTCGAAACCAAGTTCCCAGGCAGCAAGGTCACCCACGTGAATGTGTATAGCGACCATCTGGAGACAAAGGACGGACATAGCGTCGCATACTTCACCTTTCCGGGTGGCCGGCACCAAGCAAGGTACAACTTCGGCGAGGGCGACACGGCTTGGCTATGCCGGGTCGACGAAGAGGCGTTCCGCGCTGCGTACCGATGACCTCGCGAGACAGGTGGCCGGCGGGTGCGTCCGGCCAAGTTGCAGCCCGTATCATCGAAACAACCCGGAAGCATTGGGAGCACTGTATGGCAACCCTGACGAACGAAGAACTCAAAGACATCACCGGCGGCCTGGTGCAAGGGGCGGCGCAGCGCCGCTGGATCCGCAAGCAGCTCGGTTTCGAGCCGCCGATGAAGGTGGACGGCCACCCCATGATCACCTGGGAGCAGGTCAACCGCGGCAAGGTGGGGACGCCGGTCAGGCCGACCACCGGTCCGCGTTGGAGCGTGGCAGCATGAACCGTCCGCGCAAGGTCAAGGAAGGAAAGGGCCTTCTAGATCGCATGGAGGCCCGTCCACGCAAGGACGGGCTGGTGACGTACCGGTACCGGCCCGTGGGGGCCAAACCCATCAATCTCGGAACGGACCGCCTGAAAGCGATCCAGCTCGTCCTGGACATGCTGGGGATGGGCGACAACATTGGGATGATCGGACGCCTCTGGGAGCAATACCAAGAGACGAGCGACTGGCTCAAGCTCTCCGACGGTACCCGGACCGACTATACCCAGTGCAGCACCCCGCTGCTGAAGGTCTTTTCCGAAACAAAGGCCAGCGAGATCCGCGCCACAGACGTGGCCCGGTATCTGCGGGTTGAGCGCAAGGACGCCCCGGTACGCGCCAATAGGGAAGTCGCCCTGCTCTCCAACCTGATCAATCTAGCGATCGAGCGCGGCGAGGCGGACGCAAACCCGTGCCGACAGGTTCGGCGCAACACCGAACAGCCGCGTTCAAAGGCGCCCGACCCGGCCGCGCTGACGGCGTTTCTGGAATGGTTGTCAAAGCAAGGTCCGCAGCGGCGGATCATCGGCCTGGCGGCGGAGTACGCGGCTGTGGCCGGCAGCCGAAAGGTGGAGTTTTTGGACATCGTCCGTCCGCAGGTCGACCGGAAGGCCATGGTGATCCGCACCAAACGCGCCAAGCAGCGTGGCATCAAGCGCGGCGAGATTATCGAGGAGATCGAGATCACGCCGAAGCTCCTCGATCTGATCGAGAGGATCGACGCCTTGCACTTGGCTCAGGATCGGGAGGATTGCTTGTACCTGTTCCCGAACCGGCATGACAGCCATTATACGGCCGCCGGCTTTAAGGCGATGTGGGGAAAGATCATGAATGCTGCGCTCAAGGAGAATGTCATTGCCGAGCGCTTTACATTCCACGATTTGCGCGCCTACTACGCGACCACTCACAAAGCCGAACATGGCAGTCTGCCAGATTTGCACGCGAATCCCGCAGTGACCGCCCGCGTCTACGACCGCAATCGTGTCATAAAGCGGCGCGCACTGTGACAACGAAGAGTTACCCGTCAGCAGCGACCGGGGGGGCTCCAAATTTGCCAGCAAAAACAGCGAGCCTGCCCTGCAGAAGTGGAAGTTGAGCCAGTTGCTTCACAGCAAGATCTTTCGAGAATGGGTCGCCGATCTCATAGTCAGCCATATGCCGCGACCGCTTCATCGAAATCAGCATATAAGAGATGGCCCGGCCGTCAAGGCTCTTCTCTAAAGCAAATCTCTCACTTAGCCGCTCGTGAGACCCCATTTGCAAATGCGCATTGTCGGGACATAGATGAACATGCGCTTGCGCATGATGATAGGCAGCGTAATACGCGCGAGAAACACTGTTGCGCCAGTGAATCTCTGTCTCAGCGACTGCATAGTCCCTCGCCGCCTGTTCGAAATCAGTATGCTCAACGCTCATGCTGGTGCCCTGGCCAACACATCTTCATTGAGGTCAAAGTAGGCGCTCAGCGGCAAGCATGAGAATGTCACCACTTCTTCTCCAAGCCGCTCAAACGACTCGACAAGCCGGTCGACGAGTCTCCAATCATATTCGGCGCATACTTCGGCAGACTGCAAGAGGTGAAAGTGATGCACTACCAATCCATCGTCAGTTGTGACGCTGGTGTAGCGCAACGGGCCGACACCGTCAAAGTCGCGTAGTGCGATGACAGCGGCATTAAACAATTCTCGTAATTGTGCGCCGCTATAACCGAAATTTGCTCGGCGCTCTATCGATGCTTGAATGGACTTGGTCCCAAGTTTCCTGGGTGCGCCCGGCACATGGTCTGCAATCTTCGAGAGCTCATCAATGGTACGGATGGCATCCTCTGGACGATACGTGCTCACGTAGGTGGAAGCGATAGCGGTCAAAAGACGAGCGTGCCCCTTGGCCCCCTCATAGCAACGATCAGCAAATTCGCTAGCCGCATCGTTTTCGCCGACGTTCAAGAACGTCGTAAGAAGATTGGTTTTGAGGGCTGTGTCGTATGGCGCCAGCCTGACGGCATTTCGCGCCGCAGCCACCGCAGCAGCGGTGTCCGCACGAAGCATTTTTGCCATGGATAGCCCAGTATACGCAGCCGCCATGTCGCGGGCTTTGCCTTGCTCGATGAGCCGCTTCAGGCCATTTTCAATGCTACGTACTTCGAACTCGTTAGGAGCACGATCGCGAAGCAGATCGACCAGGCGGTTAAGGTGCTCAACCTCGGCGGGCAGCGCTTGTGGTGCTTGCATGTCTTTTGGTGTTGCGCGAACGCGCTCTGCGCAGTGACGGGAATTACAACACAGAAGCCGCCCCGCCGCTCCCCTCTTTCGTGTGACGGTGCCAAGAAGAGACGCCCCCTCTTGCCACGTGACAGGGAGATTCCTCATGAGCAGTATTCCCACGGTGGGAATACTGCGGGAATAAACCACTGGATGGATATACAGAAAGCAAAACAGCCGCTTATGTAAGCGGCTGTTTCTTAAGGAAATTCTTTGGGGTGGCTGATGGGACTCGAACCCACGACGACAGGAATCACAATCCTGGACTCTACCAACTGAGCTACAGCCACCGTAGAGGTTTTGCCAGCTTGCCGCTGGCGCTTCCGCTAACCGGCGTTGCCGTTCAACGAAAAACAAGATTCTACAAGGATCTTCAGAGGATGGCTAGTATTCCGCACAAAAAATTTCAACCGGCCTCGCCTGCCTTATCGACTGCCATGCCACTTCGCTTCGAGCAGCACCGCCTCCTTGATTGCGGCAACAGTCTCGGCCTCGCTCGGGAACAAGCCGAGCAGTCGCCGGGACTTGCCATTGAGCACATCGCGCTGCAATGCTTTACCCGCGTCCACCGAGGTGCCGGCGTGCCAGCAGTACCGCGCAGTCCATTTGCCGTCCTGCAGACGCTCGGCCACCCAGATCAGGCGGAAGTCCTCGAAGACCTCGCCAAATGGCTCTTCCCCATCCACCATGTGCTATCCCCCAAGGCTCGCTTCCGATCCGTCGCGCCGGCCCATGCTCGTGCACGCGCTGCGACGCCGACTACCGGCCAGCCCACTTGCTTTTCCCCCACCGAAACCCTGGTTGCACAGGATTCACAGGCCACATGCCGACTGCCGCGGCATTGATGGCATCGTAACATGACGAAAACGCCGCTTACCTACTTTCAGAAATCCAGATGTCTATAGCGTGGGACATCGAACGCCGTTTCGCCAAGTCAAAATGTCTATCGGCTACCGCACGAAAAACGCGGCGGGCCCCACGAACGCAGGGTTCTGGCGCAATTGGTGCTGATAGATACTCTTTCGCGAGGGACATTGACCCCCCTCGACATTCCCGTCAGGCGGCCTTGGTAACCAAGAGTCGCCTGCTTTTTTTGGGGACGCGCAGAATGTGAGGACGAAAAAAAAGAGCCCGCCGTAGCGGACTCTTAAATTAGCGATCTCAATGCCCTGAAGGCAGGATCAATGTAGTCGGCCCGGATCGTGAGCACTATTCGGGCAAACCCAAGGTACGGCGGACAAAAAAAGAGCCCGCACACGGCGGGCCCAATAATCAGTTGAAGAAAGCCCTGTATTCGAGGGCAAGCACAGTGTAAGAAGGTGCCCGCTAAGCGGCGAATTAGGGGAATCCCTTTGCTGGTGCGGGATTCGACGCCACCGACTGCCCAATACACCGCTGCACGCACCCGTCCGGGCACCCTGCATAGAACGATCGTTCGAAATTAGAGTTTTCCTTCGATTCCGGCGGGCGCTCAGGCTGCCTCAAGCAGGTCCGGACGCAGGTGGCTACGCGCTTCTTCGAAGAGCGCGTCCACGGCGATACGGCTACGCGCGGCGTGCATGCGACGTGCATCTGACAGCACACGCCGCCAACCCCGGCCACCGTGAATGCCACGATGCAAGCCCAGCATGTGCCGCGTGACGGCGCCCATGTAACCGCCTTGCTCCACCAAAGCGCCGATGTAGTCCTGCATCGCCAACTCCACTTCCTGCCGCGCAGAAATAGGCGTGGTCGCGCCATAGAAGCGCGTATCCATTTCCGACAGGAAATACGGTTGGTGATACGCCTCGCGGCCAATCATGACGCCATCCACGTGTTGCAGATGCTCGGCGATCTCGTCGTAGGTCACGATGCCACCATTGATCAGAATCTCGAGTTTCGGAAACTCGCGTTTTAGCTGATAAGCGACCTCATAACGGAGCTGCGGGATTTCGCGATTTTCTTTTGGGCTCAGGCCCTTCAATATCGCGTTGCGCGCATGGACGATAAACGTCTCGCATCCCGCATCAGCGATCGTGCCAACAAAATCGCGGACAAAATCGTAATGCTCGATCGTGTCGATACCGATCCGGTGCTTGACCGTCACCGGAATGGACACCGCATCGCGCATCGCCTTGACGCAATCCGCCACCAGAGTCGGCTCCGCCATCAGGCAAGCGCCAAACGCGCCACGCTGCACGCGCTCCGACGGGCAGCCGCAGTTGAGGTTGATTTCCTTGTAACCCCATTGTTCGCCGAGTTTTGCCGCCTGGGCGAGGTCGGCAGGCTCGCTGCCGCCCAGTTGAAGCGCTACGGGCTGCTCGGCGGCGTCGAAATCGAGGTGGCGCGCCACATCGCCATGAAGAAGCGCGCCCGTCGTCACCATTTCGGTATAGAGCCAGGTGTCCCGGCTCAACGCGCGGTGAAACGTGCGGCAATGGCGATCAGTCCAATCCATCATCGGGGCCACCGAGAGGCGGCGGGGATTTACGGTCATGCGGGTCTTGGGATAGCGGATGTAGCCTGGGACGAACCCGGCTATTGGGAGACCCGCAGTATACGTGAGCTGGGCGTGCGTTGCAGGGCGTGGTAAGGGATGCGCCGGTTGCATTCGGCGGGGTGCTGCGTCAAAGAAAACGGCGCCCGAAAGCGCCGTTTGGCTCTTGCTCGTGATGCGGGGGGCATCAATGCATGAACAGCCAGATCAGAACCAGCACGAAGGCCGGGACGCCGAGTAGCCACGCGACGATGTACGGCATGGTTTTCCTCCTGAATATCTGTAGTGGGCTTGACTCCACTATAGAAACAGGCACCTGCCGGCGATGTCGGGGCCGCCCCGCTTCGCACTGTAGGACTGGGCTGACCCTGCCTTCCCCACCTGGATCAGCGAGCGGCGTTCTTGTCGATCCAACTGGCAAACGTCGTCAGGTACTTGCTCAGGAAGCCGCGTGTCGATTCGTTCGCAATCCCGCCCTGCGCGTCGAACAGCTTGTCTGCGCCGCTGATATAGGCTTCGGGCTGCTGCAAGACCGGGATATTGAGGAATACCAGCGACTGGCGCAGGTGGTGATTGGCGCCGAAGCCACCAATGGCACCCGGCGATGCGCTGATCACGCCGCCCGGCTTGCCGTCCCAGGCACTCTGCCCATAGGGGCGCGAGCCGACGTCGATGGCGTTCTTGAGGACGCCGGGCACCGAGCGGTTGTACTCGGGCGTGATGAACAGCACCGCATCTGCGCGGCGGATGCGGTCGCGGAACGCCACCCACTCGGCCGGTGGATTGTCGTCGTCGTCCTGGTTGTACATCTGCAGCTGCCGGATATCCACGATATCCAGTTTCAGCTGCGGCGGCGCCAGTGCTGCCAGCGCTTTGGCCAGCTTCAGGTTCAGGGATTCCTTGCGCAGGCTTCCCACCACTACGGCGACATCACGAGGATTGCTCATCACGGGTTCCTTTCACTGTTGACGGTTGAAGTACAACGGATTGCAACGGATGCAGCGAAAATCCGGGCGGGGCATGTTGCCCTGCCCGAGTTGTCTATCGATTCAGTCTATCGACCCAGACCGGCCAGCGGATGTTCCTCGCGCCGCCACGGGCTATCGAAGAATGATCGCACACGTGCCGTGGTCACGTCGTCAAGCCGCGCCGGCTGCCATTTGGGCTGATGGTCCTTGTCCACGGCGAGCGCGCGGATGCCTTCCACCTTCTCGCCAATGCGGAACACGTGGTACATCATGTCCAGTTCCATGCGCAGCTCGTCGTCCAGCGCCATCGACCGCGCACGGCGAATCTGCTCGAGCGTCACGCATAGCATCAGCGGCGAACGGCTGCGAAGCATCGCGGCGGTCTGGGCGGCCCAATCGCCTTCGGCATCGCTGATGGTGGCGAGGATGGCCGGCACCGTCGCGCCCGCGAACGCGGTGTCGATCTGGTCCGACAGCCGCGCGAGGCTGCTGTCGGCCGGCTGGCAGGCCGCTGCGTGCTGGTCCGTGAACCTGGCGATATGTGCCAGCACCGACTCGGGGCTGCTGAACCGGGCCGCCTGCAGCGCCGCTACCATCTCGGCCAGCGCATTGGCGGGCAGGTAGGCATCCGCCAGACGCGCGTACAGCGCATCGGCGGCGTGGATGACCGTGCCGGTCAAGCCCAGGTATTCGCCCAGCCGGCCCGGCGTGCGGGCGAGGAACCAGCCGCCGCCCACGTCTGGGAACAGGCCGATATTGGTCTCGGGCATCGCCATCTTCGTGCGATCCGTGACGATGCGCAGGCGGGCACCTTGCGAAATGCCCATTCCACCGCCCATGACCACGCCGTCCATCAGCGCGATATAGGGCTTCGTGTAGCGGTGAATCAAGTGGTTGAGCGCGTATTCCTCGACGAAGAACTGGTCGAGCAGCGGGTCCTGCGCGTGCCATGCCTTGTGGAACCAGCGGATGTCTCCGCCAGCGCAGAACGCCTTGCCGCCTGCGCCCGCCACCACCACCGCGTGCACCGCCGGATCGGCCTCCCAGCGCGTCAGCGCGTCCGTGATCGCGCGAATCATCTCCAGCGACAGCGCGTTCAGCGCCTGCGGGCGGTTCAGCGTCAGATACGCCACCCCGCCACGCTCCTCGGTCGTCACTTCCACCACTGCCTGCGTCGATCCAAACTCCGTCATGTGTCTCTGCTCCTTTCTTGTTGCCAGCGATTTTACGCCAGCCACATGACGATGCCGGGCCACTTTGCGATTTTCAGAATCGTCTCAACGGACTCGGCTCAGGCCAGCCGGAAGGCGGCCATGAGACCCGTCAGCCGCTGGGCCTGGTCCTGGAGCGACGCCGCCGCGGCAGCCGCTTCCTCGACCAGCGCCGCGTTCTGCTGCGTCATGCCGTCCATATGGGACACCGCCACGTTCACCTGTTCGATGCCGCGCGACTGCTCGTCCGATGCCGCGCTGATGCCACCGATGATGTCGCTCACGCGTCGTACTTCGTCCACGATGTCCTGCATCGCCCTGCCCGCCCCGTCCACGAGCGAGGTACCTTCGCGCACGCTGGACACCGACGCGCCGATCAGCCCCCGGATCTCCTTCGACGCCGCCGCGCAACGTTGAGACAAATCTCGAACATCGCCCGCCACGACGGCAAACCCGCGTCCTTGCTCGCCCGCGCGAGCGGCTTCCACAGCGGCATTGAGCGCCAGGATGTTGGTCTGGAACGCGATTTTCTCGATCACCTCGATGATGTCGACGATCTTGTTGGCGCCGGCGTCGATGGCGCGCATGGTGTCCACCACACGCGAAACCGCCGTGCTGCCGCGCTCGGCCAACGTCTGGGCGTTGGTCGCCAGCGAGGTGGCGTCGCGTGCGCTATCGGCGTTGTGGCGCACGGTGCTGGTCAGTTGCTCCATGCTCGATGCGGTTTCCTCGAGCGACGCGGCCTGCTGCTCGGTGCGCTGCGACAGGTTGGCGTTGCCGCTGGCGATCTGCGCGCTAGCGGCGGCGATCGAGTCGGCGCCGCCGCGCACCTCGCCCACCATCTCGCGCAACCGCGCCTGCATGCGGCCGAGCATCCCCAGCATGCGACTCGTCTCATTCCTGGCGTGCTCGTCGACCATTACGCCGGCGTCCTCCCGATGCGCGGTGCCGAGATCCCCGTCGGCAATGCGGGCGAAGCGGGCGATGGCCACGTCGAGCGGCCGGACAATGGAGACCCGCAGGCGCCAGGCCACCACGGTGCTGAACAGCAGACCCACGGCCAGCACGACGAGCGAGAGCGTCAGCAGCCGACCGTAACGATCTTGAGAACTTTCGTACACGGCCTTGGCACTCGCCACCTGTAGACGGGCCAGTTCCGTGTTGACGGCCGTGAACTGGATGTCGAGCTTGGGAATCGTGTCCATGACCGCCGTCATCATCGCGTCGCGGTTACCGGCATGGAGCGCGGCAATCATTGGCGCCACGCCCTGCGTGAACACCGCCTGGCGACGGGCCGACACGGCCTCGGTGGCGCGCGTCTGCTCCTCATTGCGAGGAATCTCAAGATACGATTTCCAGGCCGCGTCCGACTGGCGCGCGAAGTCCTGTGCCGTGGCGGCGCGCGCCTTGGCGTCGGCCGGATCGGTGGCGAACGCGGCCTGGTCCAGCAGCACGCGCACCAGCAACTGGTTGGACCGCGCTTCGGCCAGATACGTCGCAGCGGCAAGCTGCTGCTGATAGACCTGGCGCGTAGCGTCGTTGCTGCGCGACATGCCCAGCCAACCAACGCCACCGACAATCAGCAGCAACAAATTCGTGACAATCGTGAGGAGCCACAGCCGGGCTCCGATCGTAGTGTTGCGAAACATGGGGGCGACTCTCCGTAACGTGAAAAGCGGCCACTGCTCTCTGGCCGCTCACGCAATGACGGCGCGCCCGCACGAACCTTGATGCATCGCGAGGGATAGTCTGTGTTGCAGATTTGTGATGATGGGCGATAGACGACGCGCGCGCGCACGATCGAGCACATGGTGCGTATGGAGGAAGCCCTCCACGCAAAAACCTTGAAAATGTGCACACTTGCGCCATGCACGTCACGCCCCCGCAATCCGCCGGCTTCGATCCCGGCCTGATCCTGATGGCCTTCGCGCCGGTCTTCCTGCTGACTATCGGCTGGGAGGCCTGGTACTGGGCGCGCCGCGACCCCGCCGTCTATAGCTGGCGGGACACGCTATCCAACGCCAGCCTCGCGCTGATGCATCAGGCGTCGGACGCCTTCTTCCTCTGGCTGCTGATCCGCACGGTCTACACGTGGTGCTACGCGCACGGTCTGCGCGCGGTGCCGGAGACCTGGTGGTCGTTCGCGCTGCTGCTGTTACTACAGGATTTTCTTTATTACTGGTTCCACCGGGCCAGCCATCGGGTGCGCTGGCTGTGGGCGTCGCACGTGGCGCACCACTCATCGGAAGGCATGAATTTCTCGACGGCGTTCCGGCAGAGCCTGACCTATCCGATCTCGGGCATGTGGCTGTTCTGGATTCCGCTCGCGTTCATCGGATTTACGCCAGATTGGGTGATCCTGGCCGTCGGCCTGAACCTCGCGTTCCAGTTCTTCGTCCATACGCGGCTGGGCCGGCGCTGGCCGCTCGTTGAGATGGTTCTCAATACGCCGTCGGTACATCGGGTCCACCATGCGAAGAATCCGCAGTACATCGACCGTAACTACGCGGGCGTGCTGACCCTCTGGGATCGCCTGTTCGGCAGCTTCGTGCCCGAGGAGGCCGCGCCCGAATACGGCATCACGCGGCAGATACGCACGCACAACCCGCTGACACTCACCTTCCACGAATGGCGTGACATGTTCCGCGACGCCTGGCACGCCCGAGACCCGCGCTACTTCTGGAAGCCGCCCGAGTGGCGCAGCCCCAAACACGTTGAACCATGAAAAAACCGCGCTCGAGGGCGCGGCTTTTTCTGGGGCAAACCGGTGTTACACGGTGTCGCGCGAAGCACGCTTACGCTCGTGCTCCTTCAGGTGGCGCTTGCGCAGACGAATGCTCTTGGGGGTGATTTCCACGAGTTCGTCATCGGCGATGAATTCCACCGCGTATTCAAGCGACATCTGGATCGGCGGCACCAGGCGCACGGCTTCGTCAGTACCCGAGGCGCGCACGTTGGTCAACTGCTTGCCCTTGATCGGGTTCACGACGAGGTCGTTGTCCCGGCTATGGATGCCGATGATCATGCCTTCGTACAGCGCATCGCCCGGCTTCACGAACATGCGGCCGCGATCCTGCAGCTTCCACAGTGCGTACGCCACGGCGTCGCCGTCGTCCTGCGAGATCAGCACGCCATTGTGGCGCTCGCCCAGGCCGCCTTCGCGCACCGGTGCGTAGTCGTCGAAAATGTGGCTGATCAGGCCCGTGCCGCGCGTCAGCGTCAGGAACTCGCCCTGGAAGCCGATCAGGCCACGCGCCGGAATACGGTACTCCAGGCGAGTACGGCCCTTGCCGTCCGATGCCATGTCGAGCAGTTCGCCCTTGCGGCGGCCCAGCTCTTCCATGACGCTGCCCTGGTGGCCGTCTTCCACATCCACGGTCAGCAGTTCGTACGGCTCATGCTTCACGCCATCGATTTCCTTGAACACCACGCGCGGGCGCGACACGGCCAGCTCGTAGCCTTCGCGGCGCATGTTTTCCAGCAGGATGGTCAAGTGCAGTTCGCCACGGCCCGACACTTCGAAAATCGTGTCGTCGCCGGTCTCGGCCACGCGCAGGGCCACGTTCGACTTCAGTTCGCGGTCCAGGCGTTCGCGCAGCTGGCGGCTGGTCACGAACTTGCCTTCACGGCCGGCCAGCGGCGACGTGTTCACGCAGAAGTTCATGGTCAGCGTGGGCTCGTCCACCTTCAGCATCGGCAGGGCGTCCTGGGCGTCCGGCGCGCACACGGTGCAGCCGATACCCAATTCCTCAATACCGTTGATCAGCACGATGTCGCCGGCTTCCGCCTCGGGCACGATTTCGCGCTCCAGGCCACGGAACTTCAGCACCTGGTTGATACGACCCTTGATCGGGTTGCCTTCCGGGCCGAACTTGACCACCACGTCCTGCAGCGACTTGGCGCGGCCACGCGAAATGCGGCCCACGCCGATCTTGCCGACGTAGCTCGAGTAGTCGAGCGAGATGATCTGCATCTGCAGCGGACCGTCCGGGTCGTCGTTACGAACCGGCACCTTGGTCAGCACGGTCTCGAACAGCGGCTTCATGTCACCGTCGCGCACGTCTTCGGTCAGACCGGCATAGCCGTTCAGCCCCGAGGCGAAGATCACAGGGAAGTCGAGCTGCTCGTCGTTGGCGCCGAGCTTGTCGAACAGGTCGAAGGTCTGGTTGATCACCCAGTCAGGGCGTGCGCCCGGACGGTCGATCTTGTTGATCACGACGATCGGCTTCAGGCCGAGCGCGAGTGCCTTACGCGTCACGAAACGCGTTTGCGGCATCGGGCCTTCCACGGCATCGACGAGCAGCAGCACGCCGTCGACCATCGACAGCACGCGCTCCACTTCACCGCCGAAGTCGGCGTGGCCCGGGGTGTCCACGATGTTGATGTGCGTGCCGTTGTACTCGACGGCACAGTTCTTCGCGAGGATCGTGATCCCGCGTTCCTTTTCCAGGTCGTTCGAGTCCATCACGCGTTCAACCATTTGCTGGTTTTCACGGAAGGTACCTGCCTGGCGCAGGAGCTGGTCGACCAGGGTGGTCTTGCCATGATCGACGTGGGCGATGATGGCGATGTTACGGATGGCGCGGGTCATTGCGGCGTCCCCTTGACGCGGAGCGTTCGAAAAATTAACCCGACATTCTAGCATGCTGCGGCGCAAAACGCTCTGCTGCGGATCGACCTTCTATGTTAGGCGTCGTTGCGGTTTCTGCAATGACGAATTTCCGTTCTTGCGGATCGTGCGTCACATGCATATATTTGTCACAGCAAAGATTGCGGCGACAAACAATGAGTGAATCTAACACCACTTTTACGACCACTTCCGGCGCAGGGCCTGCCGAGCCGGATCTTTTCGATCCGGCCGTCTACGAGCTTGGCTCCAGCGTTGGTTACCTGCTGGCCCGGGCCAAGAACCTGTTAACGCTCGGCATCGAGCAGGAAGTGAATGGCCTGGACATCACGCACGCCCAGGCGAGCTGCCTGATCATGTTGTCGATGGGTGGCGCCAGTACCGTCACCGACATCGGCCGCAGCCTGAACACCGATGCCGGATCGATCACCCGCATGTTGAGCCGGCTTGAGAAACGGGGACTTATCGTGCGCACGCGCCGCGACGACGACCGCCGCGTGGTGGACCTGTCGCTGACGCCCGAGGGCACGGCCATCGCCGCCCAACTGCCTGCCGTCTACTGCAACGTGATGCGGCGCCATTTCGTCGGCTTCAGCCAGGCGGAAATCGACGTACTGCGAGGCATGCTGCATCGGGTCATCGACAACGGTGGCGGGCAGGCCGTCGGCACCTGCTGGACTGAGCGCGATGGCGGCTAGCGCACCCCTGCCCCGCCCTTTGCACGTTTTCGCATCACCCGGCGCCACCATCCTGGCGACAGGCTAAATAAGAAGTCAGATCGATATGCAACCCGTTATCTCCTCCGCATCGCGCCGTCTGGGCGCCCTGGCCCTCACGGTCATGGCCGCGGCCGTGCTGGCCGGCTGCGCGGCGTTGGGTGACTCGCACAGCACCCAAAACCTGGCCGAGCCGCAGGCGCTGGCATCGCCGCAGACATTTACCAACGATCACGGCCAGTGGCCGTCGCAGGACTGGGTCGACCAGTTCCACGATGCGCAACTCCGCGCGCTGGCCGACGAGGCCGTCAAGGACAATCCGAGCCTGCAGGCCGCGATTGGCCGCGTGGCGGCATCGCGTGCACTGGCCGAAGCCACGCGCGGCGCGCTGTATCCGAGCGTGGACTTCGAAGGCAGCATCGTGCGCCAGCGGTTCTCCGAAACCGACCTGTTCGAAGGCACGCCGCTGGCCGGCTCCTGGCAGAACCAGTCGCGGCTGCAGATGGGCCTGTCGTGGGACCTCGACTTCTGGGGCAAGAACCGCGATGCGCTGGAAGCTGCGCTCTCCGACGACCGCGCCATGGAGGCCGAGAGTCAGGCCGCGCGCCTGATCCTGACCACCTCCATCGCCCGCAACTACAACCGGCTGGCCGCGCTGTATGCGCAGCGCGATGTGGCCGAGCGCGCCATCGCCCAGCGTCGCGACCTGACCGACCTCTCGCGCCAGCGTCTGGCCGCCGGGCTCGATACCCAGGTCGAGACCACGCAGGCACGCGGCACCGTGGCCGCCGCGCAGACCGACCTGCAACGCGTGGAAGAGGAAATCGCCCTCGCCCGCAACCAGATCGCCGCGCTGCTGGGCAAGGGCCCGGATCGCGGCCTGCAGATCGCCCGCCCCACCCTGCTCGCCAACGCCACGCCGCTGCTGCCCGATGACCTGACCATCGGCCTCATCGGCCGTCGCCCGGATGTGGTGGCGGCGCGCTGGCGCGTGGAGGCGGCGTCGAAGGACATCAGCGTGGCGAAGAAAGAGTTCCTGCCCGATGTGACGCTGACCGCGTTCGCCGGCGTGGCCTCGCTCGATCCGTCGAACCTGCTGATGGGCATCAGCCGCACCTTCGGCATCGGTCCTTCGGTGCGGCTGCCGGTATTCGAAGGCGGCCGGCTGCGCGCCAACCTCAAGGGCAAGAACGCGCAGTACGACATCGCCGTGGCGAACTACAACCAGACGCTGGTCGACGCGCTGCGCGAAACCGCCGACACCGTGACCAGCATTCGCAGCGTGGACACCCAGATCAAGACCCAGCGCGAGGCGCTGGACCTGGCCGAGCACGCCTACGCGCTGGCCACCACGCGCTACAAGGCCGGTCTCGGCACGCAGCTGACCGTGCTCAACGCCGAGAGCAATGTGCTCCAGCAGCGCCGGCTGGCCACCGACCTCCAGGCGCGGCGGCTCGATTTGCAGATGGGGCTGATGAAGGCCCTCGGCGGCGGCTACCAGGGCGAGACGCCGGATACCGCGCAAGCGCCGCGCGCCGCCCAAGGCTGACCGGGCGCTCGCCCGCCGACACCAGACAATCCGTCAAAGACTACGCAAAAGACAGACATCATGAGCAACACTCCGCAATCTGCCGCGCCGCAAACCCCGACCCCCGCCGCCGACAACAATGGCAAGCGCCGCCGCCTGCTGGTGGCGCTGACAGCCGCCGTCGTTGTGGCCGGGCTTGGCTATGGCCTGTACTGGGGCGTCTACGCGCGCCATTTCGAGAATACCGACGATGCCTACGTCGCCGGCAATGTTGTGCAGGTAACACCGCTGGTGGGTGGCACGGTGATCTCCATCACTGCCGACGACACGCAGCTCGTTACCGCCGGCCAGCCGCTGATCCAGCTCGACCGCGCCGACTCCCAGGTGGCCATGGAACAGGCCGAGGCCCAGCTCGCCCAGGCCGTGCGCGAGGTGCGCACGCTCTACGTGAACAACGGCTCGCTGTCCGCCAACGTGGCGATGCGCCAGGCCGACGTAGCCAAGGCGCGCGACGACCTGCGCCGCCGCCAGGCCATCGCCGGCTCGGGTGCCGTGTCGAACGAAGAAATTTCTCATGCGCAGACCGGGCTGAAGGCCGCCGAATCGGCGCTGCTGGCCGCGCAGGAGCAACTCGCTTCGAACAAGGTGCTGACCGACCAGACTACGGTTGAGAAACATCCCAATGTGCAGCGCGCTGCCGCGAACCTGCGTTCGGCCTACCTCGCCTTCGCCCGCTCGACGATGCCCGCGCCGGTCACCGGCTACGTGGCCAAGCGCTCGGTCCAGGTGGGCCAGCGCGTGAGCCCCGGCACGCCGCTGATGGCCGTGGTGCCGCTAGACCAAGTGTGGGTGGATGCCAACTTCAAGGAAGTGCAGATCACGCATATGCGGATCGGCCAGCCGGTGGAGCTGGAGGCCGATGTCTATGGCTCGAAGGTCAAGTACACGGGTCACGTGGCGGGCTTTTCGGCCGGCACGGGCTCCGCGTTCTCGCTGCTGCCGGCACAGAACGCCACGGGCAACTGGATCAAGGTGGTGCAGCGCCTGCCGGTGCGTATCGCGCTGGATCCGCAGCAGTTGAAGGACCATCCGCTGCGCGTGGGCCTGTCGATGAACGTCACCGTCGACGTGCGCAAGGAAGAAGGCGGAGCGATGCTCAGCGCCTCCGCCGCCAAGCCGCTCCAGACCGATGTCTACGACAAGGTGGCGCAGGACGCCGACGAACTGATCGCCAAGATCATCTCGCTGAACAACGGCGGCCGCACCTCGGCCGCGCCGCAGGCGGCACCGGCCGTGACCGGCAAGGCGGGCGCCGCGGCTCCCGTGGCCAAGCCGGCCAATACGTAATTGTCTGATTTCCTGATGTTCGGATTCCCTGATTCCGCACGGCTGACCGCTCATGGCTAATTCCACCACCGCCACGCCGGGCGCGGGCGCTTCGCCGGCACCGGCCAAGGCGCCCTCCGCCACGCCACCGCCGCTGACCGGCGGCAAGCTCGTGATCGGCACGATCGCGCTGTCGCTGGCCACGTTCATGAACGTGCTCGACTCGTCGATTGCCAATGTGTCGATTCCGGCCATCTCGGGCGATCTCGGCGTCTCGCCCAACCAGGGCACCTGGGTCATCACCTCGTTCGCGGTGGCCAACGCCATCTCGGTGCCGCTGACCGGCTGGCTGACCACGCGCTTCGGCGCGGTGCGGCTGTTCGTGCTGTCGATCCTGCTGTTCGTGGTCTCGTCGTGGCTGTGCGGCGTGGCGCCGAACCTTGAGACGCTGCTGGCCGCCCGGATCCTCCAGGGTGCTGTGGCCGGGCCGATGATCCCGCTCTCCCAGTCGCTGCTACTGGCCAGCTATCCACCGGCCAAGAGTTCGATGGCGCTGGCGCTGTGGGGCATGACCACGCTGGTCGCGCCGATCATGGGGCCGCTGCTGGGCGGCTGGATCTCGGACAACATGACCTGGCCGTGGATCTTCTATATCAATATCCCGGTTGGTCTGGGTGCCGCCTACGCCACCTGGGCGATCTATCGCGAGCGGGAAACGCCCACCAAGACGCTTCCGATCGACCGCATCGGGCTGGCGCTGCTGGTGATCTGGGTCGGCTCGATGCAGCTGATGCTCGACAAGGGCAAGGAACTCGACTGGTTCCATTCCAACGTGATCGTGGCGCTGACCGTGATTGCCGTGGTGGGCTTCCTGTTCTTTCTGATCTGGGAAAACTACGAGAAACATCCGGTGGTGGACATCCACCTGTTCAAGGGGCGCAACTTCGCCGCCGGCGTGGTGGCGATCTCGGTCGCGTACGGGCTGTTCTTCGGCAACCTGGTGATCCTGCCGCTGTGGCTGCAGACCATCGTCGGCTACACCGCCACGGACGCGGGCATCGTCATGGCGCCGGTGGGCATTTTCGCGATCATCCTGTCGCCGATCATCGGGCGCATCCTGCCCAAGGTGGACGCGCGCTGGGTGGCGACGGGCGCGTTCATCACGTTCGGCATCGTCAGTTTCATGCGGGCCGGCTTCACCACCGGGGTGGATACGCGCACGCTGATGATTCCCACGCTGATCCAGGGCGCGGCGATGGCGCTGTTCTTCATTCCGCTGACGTCGATCATCCTGTCCGGCCAGCCGCCTGAGAAGATTCCGGCGGCCTCCGGCTTGTCGAACTTCGTGCGGATTACGTTCGGGGCAATCGGGGCGTCGATCTCGACCACGATCTGGGAAAACCGCTCGGCGCTCCATCACGCGCAACTGGTGGAGCAGATCAACCCCTACAGCGCCACCTACACCGAGCAGCTGCACCACCTGATGCAGATGGGCATGACGCAGACGCAGGCCATCGGACTGATGGAGCGGAACATCTCGCTCCAGGCGTCGATGCTGGGCGCCAACGACATCTTCTGGATCTCGGGCGTGCTGTTCTTCGTGCTGATCGGCTTTGTCTGGCTGACCAAGCGCAGCCAGGGCGGCGGCGGCGCCGAGGCGGCCGGCGCGCACTGAGCGCGTCACAAAGCGCACCCGCCGCTATCGCCGCTCCGGCGGCGACGCGGCGCCAACGGGCGGCACCATCCGCGTGCCGCCCTGCCAGGCAAACGCGGCCAGCAACACGGCGGCGCAGCCCCAGGCGAACACCGGCAGCCAGGGCAACCAGCCCGCCAGCGGCGCGGCGGCACCGGCGGCCAGCATGGCGATGCGCGCCAACGCCGCCAGCGCCGCGAGCGAGAACACCAGCCCGACGAAGCGCCCTTCCCGCCCCACATGGCCGGCATTGGTCGCCGCATTGACCACCGTGCCGAAGACCATCGCCCACAACACGCCCGCAACGCCCTGCGCGAGCAACACGCCGGGGAGCGTGGAGGCCGTGGCGAAACCGACCAGCGTAAGCGCCCCCAGCAGGGCTGCAGCCAGCAGCAGCACGGCGGCCGGCATGCGCTTCAGCAAAGGCGCCTGCGGCAGCAACACCCCAAGGACGAAGCCCACCCAGAAGGCCGGCATGTAGCGCACCAGCTCGGTGGCGGGCGCAAAGCGGAGATAGGCGGGACCGGAATTGATCGCGATGTGGATCTGGAAGCCGAACGCCAGCAGCCACGTCGCGGCGAAGAACAGCCAGAGCGCCGGCATCGGCGCGGGCGGGGCGCGGCGTGGCGGGGGAGCTTCGCGCGGCGGCAACTCGATCCAGCGTAGTGCGACCACTGCCACCACGAGGCCGGCGCTCGCCAGCACGAACGGCACTACGGGCGACGACTGGCGCAGCGCCGCCGTCAGCATCGGGGCCAGCGCCCCGGCCAGCCCGATGCCCAGTATCGACCATGCAATCAGAAGCGGCGTGGCGGAGCGTTCAAGACGACGCGCGATGATAACCATCGGCGGTGCACGCAGCACGGACGAGGTGACGGCCCAGAGCGCGGTCAGGCCCACCAGCAGCGCCGGCGACGTGGCGGCCGGCAGCAGCACGAAAGCGACGCCGGAGACGACCGAAATCGCCAGGATCCAGACGCCCAGACGGTGCATGGCGTTGGCCATGCGGTCGGCGGCGATGCCCATGGCACTGTCGGCGATGACGAAGATCGCCTGATCCATCAACAAGATCCACGCGACCTGCGCCTTGCCAATGCCGACCTGCACGGCGAGTTGCGGCAGGAAGGCCGCGTAGAGCGTCCACGTCACGGCCAGCAGGCACTGCACCGCGCAAAAAATCAGGCTACGCATGGCTCCCACCGCTGATTCGTGGCTGGTGGGTCAAGGATAGGTCATGGGAGCCTCGGCCCGGGGCCGCTCGGTCAGGGGCCGGGGGCGTAGCCGAAGCCTAGCTGCCTCGCGCCACAATCGAGATCTGCACCTGCCCCTGCGTGCTGCCTCCAGCATTGCGGGCCGTGACCGTGTAGACCGCCTGCGACTGCACGACCGCTGGCGTGCCGGAGATCACGCCGGTTTGCGTGTTCATGCTCAGGCCCACCGGCAAGGGCGGGCTGACCGTATAGGCGATGACCGCGCCGCCAGTCACCACAGGGGTATTGGGTACGATGGCTTCCGCCACGACGTAGCGGGCCGTGGGCGTGCTGAACGCCAGGCTGGCCGGTGCCACGACGCCCGCCTGCACGGCGATACGCAGCGTGGCGGTGGTCTCGCCCGCCCCGTTGTTGCCCGTGACGGTATAGCTCGACTCGGCCGACACGACGGTCGGCGTGCCAGTGATGGCGCCCGTCTGGGTATTGAATGCCATCCCGGCCGGCAGTGCGGGCGCGATGAGGAATGTGGAAATGGGGCCGCCGGTGCTGGTGGCCGTATTGGCCGTGATGGCTGTGCCGACGGTGTAGATGACGGCCGACTCCCGGTAAGTCAGCCCCGAAGGCGCCGCCCCGGTATTGCGCACCTCGATTTGCACCCGGGCGGTAGCGCTGCCGCCGGCGTTCTCGGCGGTCACTACGTATACAGTGGCGGCGCTGACCGAGGCGGGCGTACCGGCAATCACCCCACTGGCCGCGTCGATCGTCAGCCCGGCCGGCAAGGCCGGTGCCACGGAATAGCGCGTCACAGGGTCGCCACTGACGCTGGGTCGATTCGGCACGATGGGCTGGCCGGCTACGTAGATCGCCGATGTCATGGCGTAGCTCAGCCCCGCCGGTGCCTGGACTTTCCCGTCGTCTTCATCGGTGACACATCCCGACAGCAACGCCACACCACACAGAAAGAGAATCGCCAGCCACGACCGGGCCGACGACAGACCAGCATGCGGCGCGCGCAGCGCGGCACCGAAGGATCGGAAAGACATCGTCAGCCCCGTAAGTGGTTGTTTTTATTGCGGCCCTGCCCGCTGGCCGCGCCGATGCCTATGGCATCACGCGTGAATATACAACACGTCCGTCGGGGACTGGCTGGCCGCTGCCCGGCCAGATTTCAGATCTTTACGAGCCGCTCCGGGCGCAGTGCGCCCTCTCGCATCCGGGCCACGCCCAGCAGGCGGGACGGCTCGCCGCCGTACACGCGCGCCAGGGTTTCCTCTTCCAGCGCGGTGCCCTCGGGCAGGTCGCGCCGGGCGATGCGCTGGCCCTGGAGGAATCGCGCCATCGCGGCGTCGTCGAGCTGCACGAGCACGCAGCGTTGCAGCAAGGCGTCCACGGGCGCGAGCATGGTCGGGCGAATATCGTCGGATTGCTGGTCGATTTGTTCCAGCGTGACCGCGCCATCGAGCGTGAGGTCGCCCACGGCCGTGCGGCGCAAGGCGGTCAGGTGGCCGCCGCAACCGAGCGCTTCGCCAATGTCCTCGCCCAGCGTGCGGATGTAGGTGCCCTTGCTGCAGCGCACGCGCATCGTGAATTGCGGTGGACTGGCGTCGAGGGCCACGTCGAGCAGTTCGATCGCATGGATCGTCACCGCCCGCGCCGCGCGTTCGATGGTCTGGCCGGCGCGCGCGTATTCATATAGCGGCTTGCCGTCCTTCTTCAGGGCCGAATACATCGGCGGCACCTGTTCGATTGGGCCCGTAAATCGTAATACCGCCAGATCCAGCGCGGCGCGGTCGCAGGTGACCGGGCGTTCGGCAACGACTTCGCCCTCGGCATCGCCGGTGGTCGTCGTCACGCCGAGCCGCACCACGGCCTCATAGGTCTTGTCGGCCTCGAGTAGATCCTGGGAGAACTTGGTCGCCTCGCCGAAACACAGCGGCAACAGGCCGGTGGCGAGCGGGTCCAGCGTGCCCGTGTGGCCAGCCTTGTTGGCGCGCAGCATGCGCTTGGCGCGCACCAGCGCGTCGTTGGACGACAGGCCCAGTGGCTTGTCGAGCAGCAGCACGCCATGCACGTCGCGGCGCGGCAGCCGGGGCGGACGGGTTGCGGAGGAATCGGTCATTGCGGCGGGGAGAGAAGCGCGGCGCCGGAGCGGGTCCGGCGCGCGTCACAAAGGCGGAACGGCGCGACGGACTTACTCGTCGTCCTTGGCGCGCGTCGAATTGGCTTCGTTGATCAGCTTCGACATTTCGATGGCATGTTCCACCGAGGTGTCGTGATGGAAATGCAGCGTCGGCACGGTGTGGATGTGCAGGCGCTTGAATAGCAGCGAGTGCAGGTAACCGGCCTTCTCGCGCAGGATACCGGCGGCCACCTCAGGCTCGGCGCCCAGCACCGTGAAGTAGACCTTGGCGTGCGCGTAATCGGGCGTCAGCGCCACCGATTGCAGCGTGACCAGGCCCAGGCGCGGGTCGCGCAGTTCGCGCTGGATCATCTCGGCCAGTTCCTTCTGGATCTGGTCGGAAAGCCGCAGATTGCGGGAAGAGATATTGCCTTTCTTGGCCATTCAAACCTGTCTTGTGCCCAAAGTGAAAACGGCAGGCCGGAGCCTGCCGTCTTGCGTATCGCCTTACAGCGTACGCGCCACTTCGGTGATTTCGTACACCTCGAGCTGGTCGCCTTCCTGAACGTCGTTGAAGTTCTTGATCGACAAACCGCACTCGAAGCCTTGCTTGACTTCCTTGACGTCGTCCTTGAACCGCTTGAGCGAGTCCAGTTCGCCGGTGTGCACCACCACGTTGTTGCGCAGCACGCGCACCAGCGAGTTGCGCTTGACCATGCCGTCGGTGACCATACAGCCGGCCACGGCGCCAATCTTCGGCACACGGAAGACCTGGCGGACTTCCACCTGGCCGATCGTGGTCTCGCGCTTCTCCGGCGCCAGCATGCCGGACATCGCCGCCTTGATCTCGTCTACCGCATCGTAAATGATGTTGTAGTAGCGGATGTCGATGCCGTTGTGCTCGGCCAGCTTGCGCGCGCCGGAATCAGCCCGCACGTTGAAGCCGATGATGACCGCCTTCGAGGCCACAGCCAGGTTGACGTCCGACTCCGAGATGCCGCCCACGCCGCCGTGCACGATCTGCACGCGCACTTCCTCGGTCGACAGCTTCTGCAGCGACTGCACCAGTGCTTCCTGCGAACCCTGCACGTCGGCCTTCACGATCAGCGGCAGCGATTGCACTTCGCCTTCGCTCATCTGCTCCAGCATCGTTTCCAGCTTGGCGGCCTGCTGCTTGGCGAGCTTCACGTCGCGGAACTTGCCCTGACGGAACAGGGCGATTTCACGCGCCTTGCGCTCGTCCGGGAGCACCAGCACTTCCTCGCCGGCGGCCGGCACTTCCGACAGACCCTGGATTTCCACCGGGATCGACGGACCAGCTTCCTTCGTCGGCTTGCCATTTTCGTCCAGCATGGCGCGCACGCGGCCGTAGGCACTGCCTGCGAGCACCACGTCGCCACGCTTAAGCGTGCCGCTGCTGACCAGGATCGTCGCGATCGGGCCCTTGCCCTTGTCGAGCTGGGCTTCCACCACCAGACCCTTGGCCGGGGCGTCCACCGGTGCCGTCAACTCCAGCACTTCGGCTTGCAGCAGCACCTGCTCGAGCAGGTCGTCGATGCCCAGGCCGGTCTTGGCGGACACCGGCACGAACGGCGAATCGCCGCCGTACTCTTCCGGCAACACCTGCTCGGCCACCAGTTCCTGCTTCACGCGGTCCGGGTTGGCTTCGGGCTTGTCGATCTTGTTGATCGCCACCACGATGGGCACGCCGGCAGCCTTGGCGTGCGCAATCGCTTCCTTGGTCTGCGGCATCACGCCGTCGTCCGCCGCAACCACCAGGATCACGATGTCGGTGGCCTTGGCGCCACGGGCACGCATGGCCGTGAAGGCCTCGTGACCCGGGGTGTCCAGGAAGGTGATCACGCCACGTTCGGTTTCGACGTGGTAGGCGCCAATGTGCTGCGTAATGCCCCCGGCTTCGCCCGCGGCAACCTTGGTGCGGCGGATGTAGTCGAGCAGCGAGGTCTTGCCGTGGTCGACGTGACCCATCACGGTCACCACCGGCGGACGCGGCAGCAGTTCGGCGTCGGTATGGTCTTCGCCATCCACCACCAGCAGTGCTTCCGGATCGTCCAGCTTGGCGGCGAACGCCTTGTGGCCCATTTCTTCCACCACGATCATGGCGGTTTCCTGGTCCAGCACCTGGTTGATCGTGACCATCTGGCCGAGCTTCATCATCTGCTTGATGACCTCGGACGCCTTCACGGCCATCTTGTGCGCCAGATCGGCCACCGAGATGGTTTCCGGCACGTGCACTTCACGCACCACCGGCTCGGTCGGCGCCTGGAAGTTGCTGCGATCGTCGGCATGCTGCTTGCCGCCGCGGCCACGCGGGCCACCGCGCCAGCCACCCACACCGCCCGACGTATCGCCGCGCGTCTTCAGGCCGCTGCCCTTCTTGCGCGAGCTATCGTCCTGCCACGTACCGGTCTTGACCGGCTTGCCGGTCTTCTTGTCGACGGTGGTCGTGGCCGTGGTGGTCGTGGCCGGTTTCTTGTCGTCCTTCTTGGCTTCGGTCGTCGTGCCAGGCGGCTTCACCGGCTTGTGCAGCGTACCGGTCTGCTCGGCCTTCTTTTCCTCGGCCTTGCGTTCCGACGGCGCCTTCAGCACGCGGGCCGGGGCGTTCAGCATCTGCTGGATCGCACGGGCCTCGGCCTCGGCAGCCTCGCGGCGGCGGCGGGCGGCGTCCTGCTCGGCACGGGCCTTGTCGGCCGCTGCCTTCGCGTCATCCGCATCCTTCTGCACCTGCACGCGCTCGGCGGCCACGCGGGCCTGGTCGTCCTCGGCCTTCTTGCGCACGGCAGCGTCCTCGACGGCGTTGTTCACCGCCTGGGCAGCCACGGCCTCTTCCTCGGCCTTGCGGGCGAGAAGTTCGGTCTGGCGGCGCTGCTCGGCCTCGAGGGCTTCCTGGCGCGCACGGCGCTCGGCTTCCTCGCGCTCGGCGGCTTCCTGGCGTGCCTTCAGTTCGGCTTCCTGGCGCGCGAGCGCCTCGGCCTGCTGACGGCTTTCCTCTTCCTCGCGGCGTGCCTGTTCGGCGGCGGCCTCGGCCGCTTCCGCGGCGTCCACGCCATCGGCGTGTGCATCCCCGGCGACCTCGTCACGCTTGATCAGGACGCGCTTCTTGCGCACCTCGACCTGAACGGTACGGGTCTTGCCGGTGGAATCGGCCTGACGGATTTCGGACGTTTCGCGCTTGGTCAGCGTGATCTTTTTGCGTGCGCTGTCGTCGGCCTGACCGTGCGACCGCTTGAGATAGTCAAGGAGTCGGGTCTTGTCCGATTCGGTGATGATGTCTTCCGGCGTCGCTTTGCCCACCCCAGCTGCCTGCAATTGTTCCAGCAGGGCAGCTGCGCTGCGGCTCAGTTCTGCGGCCAGTTGGGCAACTGTTGTGCTTGCCATTCAAACCCTTTCAATGCTCGGTTTCTACGTCGGGACAAATCGTATGCGGAAAGCGCCGGGGCCCCTGGCCCCGTACGTGTCCCTCAGTTAAACCAATGTTCCCGTGCTTTCATGATCAGCGCCTTGGCTTCCTCATCCGCCACGCCGGCCAGCTCGACCAGTTCGTCCACAGCCAGTTCGGCCAGGTCGTCACGCGTGTGGATATTGCCTTCGGCCAGCTTGCCGATCAGCTCGGGGGTCAGGCCGTCGAGCGAGCGCAGATCCTGCGACACCTCTTCCACCTTTTCTTCCCGGGCCAGTTCCATCGTCAGCAGCGCATCGCGTGCGCGGTTGCGCAGCTCAGTGACGGTGTCCTCATCGAAGGCCTCGATTTCCATCATTTCACTGATGGGCACGTAGGCAACTTCTTCCAGCGTGGAGAACCCTTCCTCAATCAGGATGTCCGCCACTTCCTCGTCCACGTCCAGCTTGGCCATGAACAGCTTGCGTACCACTTCGCTTTCCTCGGCCTGCTTCTGCGCCGATTCTTCCTGCGTCATGATGTTGATCTGCCAGCCGGTCAGTTCGGACGCCAGGCGTACGTTCTGGCCGCTGCGGCCGATGGCGACGGCGAGGTTTTCCTCGTCCACCACCACATCCATGCAGTGCTTTTCCTCGTCCACGACGATGGACTGCACCTGCGCCGGCGCCAGTGCGCCGATCACGAACTGCGCCGGGTCTTCCGACCACAGCACGATATCCACGGCCTCGCCGCCGATCTCGTTGCGCACAGCCGTCACGCGGGTACCGCGCACGCCCACGCAAGTGCCGATCGGGTCGATGCGCTTGTCATGGGCCACCACGGCGATCTTGGCGCGCACGCCGGGGTCGCGGGCGGCCGCCTTGATCTCGAGCAGGCCCTGTTCCATCTCCGGCACTTCGTTCTCGAACAGCTTGATCAGGAACTCGGGTGCCGTACGCGACAGTTCGATCTGCGGGCCGCGCGCGGCGCGGTCCACATTGAGGATATACGCCCGTACGCGGTCACCGGTACGGAGATTTTCCTTCGGAATGATCTGGTCGCGGGCCAGCAGCGCTTCCACGCGGCCGGACTCCACGATCAGACCCTTCTTGTCGGCACGCTTGACCGTGCCGGTCATGACCTTTTCGCCACGATCCAGGTAATCGTTCAGGATCTGCTCGCGCTCGGCGTCGCGGATCCGCTGCAAAATCACCTGCTTGGCCGCCTGGGCGCCAATCCGGCCGAATTCCACGGACTCGATCTGCTCTTCGACAAACTCCTCGAGCTCGATCTCCGGATCCTGATCGCGGGCTTCGAACAGCAGGATCTGCTTGTCCGGCTCCTGCAGGCCCTGCTCGTCGGGGACGACAAGCCAGCGGCGGAACGTTTCGTGCTCACCGGATTCGCGGTCGATGGCGACGCGGATATCCACGTCTTCCTCGAAGCGTTTCTTGGTGGCCGAAGCGAGTGCTGCTTCGAGCGCACCGAATACCACATCCTTGTCGACGTTCTTTTCACGCGCAAGCGCATCGACGAGCAACAGAACTTCGCGGCTCATTGCTTGTTCCCTTTTCTTTGATTTCCCTTGAAGTCGATCACTGGCACGAGCCGTGCCTTGTCGACGTCGGATATGGCGAATTCCAGCAGTGCCGGGCCGTCGCGTCCTTCGAATTCCAGGCCGATTTTCTCGGCTCCGTCATCGCCAGTGGGTGCCTGGATGATGCCGACGAAATTCTTCTGGCCATTCACCGGGAGGCGCAGCGTGATTCTGGCCTCGACGCCGGCAAAACGGACGTAATCGGCCAGCTTCTTCAGCGGCCGGTCCAGACCGGGCGAGGACACCTCGAGGCGCTCGTAGTCGACATTTTCGACCGTAAGCACATGGGTAAGCTGGCGGCTTACTTTCTCGCAATCCTCAATGACGATGCCGGTTTCAGGCTGATCGATATAGACACGCAGCAGTCCGACGGGGGCACGCTCAAGCTCAACCAACTCGTAGCCCATGCCGTTAAGGGTGGTTTCGATCAAATCTGCCAGATGCACTGTATTCCCGAATAGTGGCCTTCAACACCATGGCAGACACCGGACAACGACTTCCGTTCTGAAACTAGGTCCTGAAACGAGGTTCTGGAACGAACCGCTGCCTTGCCTGCCCCGTCATCCCCGGCGCCGGCGTGGCGCAGTCGCGGCCACAAGCACAAAACGGGCGAACCAAAAAAAAATGGGCGCAATGCCCATCATTCGCCCACCCTCGCTAAGGATGACACTTTTGAATAGACTTGGATTATACGCGGATTATGTCCAAAAGGCAAAAGCCGGACAGGATCCGCGGGCAGCGTGCGGCCAGGGCGAGCCCCGGCCGGCATGCCGCCTGCCTGGGTTAGCGGTGACCGCCACCCCCCTGGTTGCCGCCACGACCGCGCGGACGACGCGGGCCGCTGGCATTGCCGCCGCCCTTGGTTGCCTTCGGCATCACATTGCCGTTGGCCTCGCCACCACCGCCGCGACGCTGCTGGCCGCGCTGGCCACCCATGCCTCCGCCGCCCAGGCCACCACCGCCGCCAAGGCCGCCGCGATTGCCACCGCGCCCACCGGCACCGCCGCCACGCAGGCCGCCGGCCGCGCCACCACTGAACTTGGTGGTATGCGACGTCAGCGGCGCCGGGCCGGTCGGGATGTAACCCATCGAGGTCTGCATCGGATCGGGCTGGCCACCACGGCCGGCACCGCCGCCGTTACCGCGCGCGCCACCCTTTTCGTAGCGCGGCAGGCCGTCCATGCCGGTGTGCATCGGCATGCCCGCAATGGCCGCCTCGGTACGCGCCTTGCGGCCGCCTACCTTGGTGGCACCCTTGCCGCCCTGCTCGCCCTTCGCCGGCGCTTTCAGGCCGATATTGGCCATCAGCGCGCGCACGTCGGTCGGGTCCAGCTCTTGCCAGCGGCCACGCTTGAGGCCGCGCGGCAGCAGGAACTGGCCGTAGCGCGTACGGATCAGGCGCGACACGGTCAGGCCAACGGCCTCGAACATGCGGCGCACCTCGCGATTACGGCCTTCGGTCAGCGCCACGTGATACCACTGGTTCACGCCTTCGCCACCGCCATCAGCGATGCGCAGGAAGTTCGCTTCGCCATCGTCCAATTGGATACCGTGCAGCAGCGCCTGGCGGTCGGCCTCGGCCAACTCGCCCAGCGTGCGCACCGCGTATTCGCGCTCCACGCCGTAGCGCGGGTGCATGAAGCGGTTGGCGATATCGCCCGAGGTCGTGAAGATCAGCAAGCCTTCGGTATTGAAGTCGAGACGACCCACCGCCACCCACTTGCCGGCCTTGATGCGCGGCAGGCTGTCGAACACGGTCGGACGGCCTTCCGGATCGCTCTGGCTCACGATTTCACCGGACGGCTTGTGATACAGCAGCACGCGCGGTGGCTTGCTCGACACCTTGCGATGGATCAGCTTGCCGTTCACGCGCACCTGGTCGGTCGGCAAGATCCGCTGGCCGATGTGGGCCGGCAGACCGTTAACCGAGACACGACCCTCGAGGATCAGCTGTTCCATTTCGCGGCGTGAGCCGAGGCCGCCTTCGGCCAGCACCTTGTGCAGCTTGGGCGCGTCATCGTCGGCGGACAGTTCGCGCACCGGCTTGGCCTTGGTGCGCGGCAGCGCCATCTCTTCCTGATCGAATTGTTCCGAGATCACGAATTTGAAGACGTCCTCGGCACCGCCAGCAGGCTTGCCGGCCTTCGCGCCGCGAGCCGGCTTGTCACCGGCGCGCTGCTCGAATTTTTCCGAAGACTTGCCGCCTGCGGCGCCCGCCTGACCCTTGCGCTGACCCTGGCCGCCTTGGCCACCCTGACCGCCTTGGCCGCGCTTGTCGCGCCGGCCCGGCTGCTGGGCTGCCGGCTTGTTGTCGCCATCGACCAGCGCAGCCTTGCGCTGGGGCTGCTGGCGGCGCTTGCGCACGCCGGCACCCTGTGGCTGCGCAGGCTGGCCGTCGGCGTCACTCGCCTCGGCGCGCGGTTCGCGGACGTCACGGGCATCACGATCGGCTGCCGGCTTGCGGCGGCCACGGGCGCGCGGCTCGCGACCGGCCGGTGCGGCGGCGTCGGGCTGCGGCGCGTCGGCTTGCGCCGGTGCGGCGGCATCGCCCTCGGCACGGCCACCCTCGCGGTCCTGTGCGGACTGGCGGCGCGACGCCACCAGATTGCGCAGGCCACGGCGCAGGCCCTTGCGGCGCGGCGCGCCGTCGGTGCCATTGCCCGCGTCGGGCGCAGCGCCGGTATCGCCCGGCGCGTCCGGTTGCCGGACGTCTTGCTCAGCGGAATCAGACAAAGTATTCACTATCGATGTTGCGTGTTATTCAGTTGGACACGCGTTCGTCGTCCTCAGCAGGATGCGGCGCGTTGCCGTCCCGGACCGAATCGTCGGCCGCTTCCGGGGAGGAAGCAGCTGTGTCCACGTGGAAACCGTTGGCGTGGGCCAGCGGCGCGTCGTCGTCATGCCCGCCATCGGCGGACCACTGCGCAACGCTGTTGTCTTGCGGGTGCGGCGTGTCGTTCTGTTCGGTATCGGCGCTGTGGGCTTCCGTCTCCACCGGCTCCGCATGGTCGCTCTCCGCCGCGGCCACGACTTCCGCTTCCACCGCATCGGTAGCGGTCTCGGCGGCCTGGGGCTCGGCAAAGGTCTCTTCATCGCCAGCCGGCGGGTTGGCCGTGGCAACTTCTTCAAAATCTATCGCCTGCTGGTCCAGCAGGGCTGCCTGGACCTGGGCCTGGGCATCCTCGAGCGGCGGCAGCTCATCCAGCGTGCGCAGCCCCAGATCGTCCAGAAACGCCTTGGTCGTGGCATAGAGCGCGGGACGGCCCGGTACGTCGCGATGCCCGATCACCTCGATCCAGCTGCGGTCCTCGAGCTTCTTGACCACGTCGGTGCTGACCGTCACGCCGCGAATTTCCTCGATATCGCCGCGCGTCACGGGCTGGCGATAGGCGATGATGGCCAGCGTCTCCATCACCGCGCGCGAATACTTGGGCGGCTTTTCCGGGTTGAGCCGGTCGAGGAACTCGCGCATCTCGGGCCGGCTCTGGAAACGCCAGCCGCTGGCCAGGGCCACGAGTTCCACACCGCGTTGCTGCCAGTCCTGTCGCAATTCGTCCAACAGGGCGCGGATGGTGTCGGCGCCGACATCGTCGGCGAAAAGACGGCGGAGATCGTTGACGCGCAGGGGCTCCTGCGCACAAATCAGCGCGGTCTCGAGGACGATCTTCGCCTCTTGGGTATTCATGTGATTGTGTGCAGCCTGTCTTTGCACCTGCTCCCGGACGAATCCCGGAGCACTGGAGATTTCGGATACAGCGGTACCGATGCCACCGCCATCTCATTGCGCAGCCAACTCGCAGCCTGTCGCAGCCCAGGCAGCCAAGCGGTGCACTTCGTTCTTTTGCATCGATTTGCCGGGTCGTTCCGGCAGGAGATCGTCCGCATCCGGCTGGCTTCGCCGGGAGTCGAACCTCTTGCGTCGCGCTCTCGCCTTTACCCTCGCAGGCGGAACCCTTCCCCTTGGAGCGGACATTCGCCAGGACAATCAGATTGCCAAGGCGGCAAGAAAAAACGGATATCGGCCCGGACAAGCTTCGTCCTGCGCCTGCGCCACCACTCCACAAGGCCGACCGGCCTTTTAAACCAGATCTTTTGAACCGGATGCACTGTGGGGACGGATCCGGCAAGCCAATGCTGCCTCGGACCCATGGACACGCATCCCAGATCAGGGATGCCGGCCCGGCGACGCCAGGGAATTACGTGGCGCGATACCGTGGTTCTCGCGATTGTATGGCATTCCCGCCCCCCTCCGCAACCCGCCCGCCGCCCGGCGTGGCGAATGGCACGAACCGGGGCGGCCTGTCCGCCGCCCGGAATCGTCCTAGAACACCACGCAGAACCCATGCGCAGCCAGCGTCTCCGGGAGCCAGACCGCCCGCGCCACGCCCACGATGCCGAAGCCGATGATCAGCACGCCCGCCACGGTCCGGACCGCCGGCCGGCGCGACACATGGCGCACATAGCCCGACAACCCCGAAATCACCAGCAGGTTTGGCAGCGTTCCCAACCCAAAGACGAGCAGAACCAGCGCGCCCGACGCCGCATTGCCGGCCAGCAACGCCATTGCGAGTGCCCCATAGACCATCCCGCACGGCACGATCCCCCAGGCGAGTCCCAGACCGAAGCGCCGCAGCAGCGGCGCATGCCGGGCCAGGCCGGCAGGCAGCCTGATACCGAGCGCGCCCATGCGACCTACCACCCCTTGGGCCATGCGCACCGCGAACGCCTCCAGGCGCGCCGCACGCATGGTGCGCCCACGCAACAGCCAGAAGCCCGACATCACCAGCATCGCTCCGCCTGCGCCATAGAGCCATCGCTGCACAGGCAGATAGTCCTGCTTCCATACGGTGGCGCCGACGGCACCCACCACCGCCCCCAGCAACGCGTAGGTGGTCAGGCGGCCGGCGTGCATCGCCAGCAATTCCACGAGCCAGCCGCGCGGCGAGCGATGGATCGTCACCGGCACGCACACCGCCGCGCGCTGCTCGGCCGCCATCGCAATGCCGCCACACATCGCAGCACAGTGGACGCCACCAAACAACGCAACGATAAAAACGCTGAAAAGCACACCAAATGGCAACGGTCCCTCGCTTCCGCGTCACTTCACGCGGTAAAATTGATCTGTCGCGCCCTCGCTGCAATGCGCATCACCAAGAGCCCTCAATTGCTTACCTCCATACCCGTCACCGAGATCTCGCCCCGCTGCTCTACGTGCGGGATGGGCCAGCTTTGTCTGCCGGTAGGCATGTCGCACCAGGACCTCCTGAAGATGGACACGCTCGTGCAGGAACGCGTGCGCGTGCACAAGGGCGAAACGCTTTACCGCATGGGCGATCCGCTCACCGCCGTCTATGCCGTGCGTTTCGGCACGCTCAAGACGCACGTGACGCTCGAAGACGGCCGCTCGCAGATCACCGGCTTCCATCTGCCCGGCGAGATGGTCGGTATGGATGGCCTCGGCGAAATGCAGCATGCTTCCGATGCCACGGCCCTCGAGGATGCCGAAGTCTGCGTCGTACGCTTCAACGACTTGCAGGCGCTCTCGTCTGACCTGCCCTCGCTGCAAACCCAGTTCCTGCGCTTGATGAGCAAGGAGATTTCGCAGGACCAGGTGATGCTGATGACGTTGGGTTCGATGCGGGCCGAGGAGCGGCTTGCCGCGTTCCTCGTCAATCTTTCCGATCGCCTGTCGGCGCGTGGCTACTCGTCGAGCGAGTTCGTGTTGCGCATGAGCCGCGAGGAGATCGGCAGTTATCTTGGCCTGAAACTCGAAACCGTCAGCCGCCTGTTCTCTCGTTTTGCCGAGGCGGGCCTGATCCAGATCCGCCAGCGCCACGTCAAGCTCATCGACATGGCCGGCATCAAGCAGATCTACAACCGCTCCTGCTAAGGCCGGCTCGCCGGCGGCGGTGCACTCGCTACTCGAGTTCATCGGTATCGCTGAGCGGCGTTGGCATGGTGTAGAGCGTCAGGCCGCTCGACAAGGCGCAGAACAGCCACGCCAGCAGGAATCCCACGGTATAGATCGCCTCACGCGACGCGTCGACCGGATGACCGAAGAAGCTCAGGTCACTGGGATCGACAATCGAGAACACCGTTGCCGTGGCCACGCCGCCCATCAGGAACGCTGGCCACATCACCCACATCAGCCAGCGTAGTCTCATGGCCGCCTCGCCGTGTCATTGACATGGGCGTCGGCATGCACGGCGGACCCATCCAGCTTCTCCACCACCAGCCCATGCCGCGCGGCATCGCGCACCGGCACGTCGGCGTGGGTATTGGCGAGCCAGATCGTCACACCACAGCCGATCATCGCCAGCAGCGGTCCGCTCATCAGCAGCCACGGCCACGGTTCCTTCCACCACGGCTTGACTTGTTGCGCTGTCATTACCTACTCCTTGCGTAGAATATTTCCTGAATGACCTGTCCTACAGGCCGCGCGGCACGATGAAACTGGTCGCTTCCTGGATCTGCGCGCGTCCGCGTGCGTCGTCCATACCCTCCCCCGTGACCGTGATACGGATCTTGTGCGTGCCCTGCGGCGCGTGGTCGATCGGGATACGGATCCGCACCGGCAACAGCCGGTTCGACGTAGGCGCCAGCGTTTCTGCCGACTTGTCATACTCGATGGTCAACCCTTGCAGCTCCGCGCTCGTCGCCTGTACCCGGACGCGCATCGGCGTCTCGGTCGTATTGATCAGTTGTAGCCGGTACACGTTCTCGATCCAACGACCTTCGACCTCGCGGCCCAACGCGCCACGGTCGCGGATGACATCGACCTTGAGCGGCGTGCGCATCGCCAGCGACCCGATGAAGCCCCCCACCAGCGCCGACCAGATCACCGCGTAGACAATCGTCCGTGTGCGGAACAGGCGCTTGCGCGCCGCGACTGCCGACAGGCCCTTGCGCATCGCGTTCTCAGAGGTGTAGCGGATCAGGCCACGCGGATAGGCCATCTTGTCCATGACCTGGTTACAGGCGTCGATGCAGGCACCGCAGCCGATGCACTCGTATTGCAATCCGTCACGGATGTCGATCCCGGTCGGGCAGACCTGCACGCAGATGCTGCAATTGACGCAATCGCCAATGCCGGCGGTGTGCCGGTCCGTCTTGCGCGAGCGGCTGCCGCGCGGCTCGCCACGGCCTACGTCATAGGTCACCACGAAGGTATCGCGGTCGACCATCACGCTCTGGAAACGCGCATACGGGCACATGTACTTGCACACCTGCTCGCGCATGAAGCCGGCGTTGCCCCAGGTGGCGAAGGCATAGAACAGCATCCAGAACGACTGCCACGGCCCCAGCGAGAGGTCGATCACCTGCCCGCCCAGCTCGCGGATCGGCGAGAAATAGCCGACGAACGTGAAGCCGGTCCACAGGGCGATCACCACCCAGAGCGTGTGCTTGGTCGCCTTGAGCCGCAGCTTGCGCAGGCTCCACGGGTCGCCGTCCAGCCGGATGCGGGCGATGCGATCGCCTTCCACGCGTCGCTCGATCCACATGAAGATTTCTGTGTAGACGGTCTGTGGACACGCGTAGCCACAGAACAGCCGGCCCGCGATGGCGGTGAACAGGAACAGGGCGAGCGCCGAGATGACAAGCAGGACCGCGAGGTAGATCACGTCCTGCGGCCACAGCACGAGGCCGAAGATATAGAACTTGCGCGCGCCGAGGTCGAACAGCACCGCCTGGCGGTCGTTCCATTGCAGCCACGGGGCGCCGTAGTAGACCAGCTGGGTGAGGATGACGAGCCAGACGCGCCAGCTCGAGAAGGCGCCCGTGACCGAGCGCGGATAGATCTTGCGCCGGACCTCGTAGAGTGTTTCTTCCGAAGATTCAGCCGATTGGGCAGATTGCCCGGATCGCGGCGTGGCAGCCGGGCGCCATGGCGGGCTGTCGTCGGGCCGTGAGGGCTCCGGCGTGGCGGGGTCGTCCGCTACGGGCTGTGCAGCATTGGGGGGCGCGTTCATCTTGTGTTCCTCGCGCCCCGGCAGGCGGCTGGCCGCCCTGCCCGGGGGCTGTTGATCATTGTCCGGCCGCTCCTGTATTGGAGAGACCCCACACGTAGGCGGTCAGCATGCGGATGCGCTCGGGCGTCAGGATTTCCTCATGCGCGGGCATGTGCCCGTTATGACCCTTCTGGATCGCCTCGACGATGGCATTTTCCGAACTGCCGTAGAGCCAGACGCTGTCCGACAGGTTCGGCGCGCCGAGCGCCTGGTTGCCCTTGCCGCTGGCCCCATGGCAGGCCGCACACGTGGTCTTGAAGGTGCCCTCGCCCCGCGACGCGCGGATCGGGTCAGACGCCAAGCCCGACAGCGAGCGCACATACTGGGCCGTGTCCCCGGCGAGCTTGGCGTCGATGACGCCCGCGAACGGCGGCATCATGCCGTTGCGACCCTTGGTGATCGTCTGACGGATCGTTTCGGGGTCGCCGCCATAGAGCCAGTCGTTGTCGGCCAGGTTCGGAAAGCCGCGGCTGCCGCGCGCGTCGGAGCCATGGCACTGCGCGCAGTAGTTCAGGAACAGGCGCTGGCCAATTTCACGGGCGTCGGGATCGGCGGCGACCTTCGTCACGTCCATCGACATGTACTTCCCGTAGATCTCGTTCTGCATCTTCTCGGCGGCCTGTCGATGCGCCGCCAGTTCGCCCTGCGAGGAGAACCCCAGCACGCCGGCGTAGGAACCCAGGCCCGGATACAGGACCAGGTAGCACACGCTGAAGATGCAGGCCAGCAGGAACATCCACATCCACCAGCGCGGCAGCGGGTTGTTCAACTCGCGCAGGTCACCATCCCAGACATGGCCGGTATCCTCGGTCGCACCCTGGCTTTTTGGCGCCCGGCGCTGCGAGAACAGCAGCCACACGCACCACGCGATGCCGACCAGCGAGATGGCCGTAATGTAGTAACTCCAGTAATCGGAAAAGAAATCGCTCATGACTGTGGGTTCCGGCTTGTCGTTATCGTGGTCTCGTCGGGCAACGCGAAGGGCAGCATGGCTGACTCCTCGTTGGCGGCCTGGCGCCGCGACGACCAGGCCCACCAGCAGATGGCGAGGAAGGCCAGCATCGACAGCACGGTGGCAGCGGAGGTCAGGATGGCCATGGCGGTTACTCCTTCGGTGCCGCGGCCGCCGTGGCGGCGTCCAGGCGCACGTTGCGGCGGTTCAGGCCGAGGCCTTGCAGGTAGGCCACCATCGCGTCCTCTTCGGTCTTGCCGGCGAGTTCCTCAGGGGCATGGGCGATTTGCTCCTCGGTGTACGGCACACCCAACCGCTTCAGGGCGCGCATCCGGCCCTGGATATCGCCCGTCGGCAGCGCGGTCTTCTCGAGCCACGGATACGACGGCATCACCGATTCCGGCACCACATCGCGCGGATTGCGCAGGTGGATGCGCTGCCAGTCATCCGAATACCGGCCGCCCACGCGGGCGAGGTCTGGACCGGTACGCTTGGAACCCCACAGGAACGGATGGTCATACACCGACTCGCCGGCCGTCGAGAAATGGCCATAGCGCTCCGTCTCGGCCTGCAGCGTGCGCACCTGCTGCGAATGGCAGCCGACGCAGCCTTCGCGGATATAGATATCGCGGCCCATCAGGCGCAGCGGCGTGTAGGGCACGATGCCCGCGTCGGGCTTGGTCGTGGAATGCTGGAAGAACAGCGGCACGATCTGCACCAGACCCGCAATGCTCACCACGATGATCGTGGCGATGATCAGCCAGCCAACGTTCTTTTCCAGTGTTTCGTGGGTGAAGAATCCTTGTTTTTGTGACATCTCAGCAATCCTCGGCGGTCAGTGTGCGGGAGCCTGGGCGGAAGCCGGCAGGCTGGCCGGGATCGGCGCGTCCGTGGCCGTCTTGCCGGCGATCGTGCGCACCACGTTGTAGGCCATGACCAGCATGCCGGTCAGGAAACACAGGCCACCGAGCAGGCGGATCAGGTAGAACGGATACTTCGCCTTGACCGCTTCGACGAACGCGTAGGTCAGCGTGCCGTCCGGCTGCGTGTCGCGCCACATCAGCCCTTCCATCACGCCGGCGATCCACATCGAGGCGATGTAGAGCACCACGCCGATCGTCGCGATCCAGAAGTGCCACTCGATCAGCTTGACGCTGAACATCTCCTTTTGCCCGAACAGGCGTGGAATCAGGTAGTACAGCGAGCCGATCGAGATCATCGCGACCCAGCCCAGCGCGCCCGAGTGGACATGGCCGATCGTCCAGTCCGTGTAGTGCGACAGCGCATTCACGGTCTTGATGGACATCATCGATCCTTCAAACGTGGCCATGCCGTAGAACGACAGCGCAACCACCATGAACTTGAGGATCGGGTCCGTGCGAAGCTTGTGCCAGGCGCCGGACATGGTCATGATCCCGTTGATCATCCCGCCCCAGGACGGCGCGAGCAGGATCAGCGAAAACGCCATGCCGAGCGACTGCGCCCAGTCCGGCAGCGCGGTGTATTGCAGATGGTGGGGGCCGGCCCACATATAGGTGAAGTTCAGCGCCCAGAAGTGGACGATGGAGAGCCGGTACGAGTAGATCGGCCGTCCGGCCTGCTTCGGGATGAAGTAGTACATCATCCCGAGGAAGCTGGTGGTCAGGAAGAAGCCCACGGCGTTATGGCCGTACCACCACTGGATCATCGCGTCCTGCACGCCCGCATAGGCGGAATACGACTTCCACATCGACGCCGGCATCTCGATGTTGTTCACGATATGCAGGATGGCGATGGTCAGGATGTACGCGCCGAAGAACCAGTTGGCCACGTAGATATGGCGCGTCTTGCGCTTGATGATGGTGCCGAAGAACACCACCGCGTAGGCGACCCAGACCAGCGTAATCAGGATGTCGATTGGCCATTCGAGTTCCGCATATTCCTTGGAAGTCGTGATGCCGAGCGGTAGCGTGATGGCGGCCGCCACGATGACGATCTGCCAGCCCCAGAACGTGAACGCTGCCAGCGGCCCGCAGAACAGGCGCGCCTGGCAGGTGCGCTGCACCACGTAGTACGACGTGGCGAACAGCGCGCTGCCGCCGAAGGCGAAGATCACCGCGTTGGTGTGCAGCGGACGCAGGCGCCCGAAGGACAGCCACGGGGTATTGAAATTGAGATCTGGCCAGATCAGTTGCGCCGCCAGCAGAACGCCGACGGCCATGCCGACGATCCCCCAAACCACGGTCATCACGGCAAACTGCCGTACGACGCCGTAGTTAAAGGTGTCGACGCGTGGAGACGCGGTAGAGACATCCATTCAGACCCCCAAATACAGAAGTAAAGATCGTTTAACCCTAGTGTTGGTGTGACTTTAGAAAGTCGCCGCCGCCCGCGCGTTGATCCCGGTCAAGTCGCAATTCAACGAAGGGAACTGTTGCTGCCGCGCGCCACTCGGGCTCGTAAAAAGCTTGCAATTCATGGCTTGTCGTTATCGAGCAGGATGGCTTCGCCGGGTCGGTCGAGGTCGTCGTACTGGCCCGCGTTGAGCGCCCACCAGAGCGCGCCAGCGATCAGCGCCACGAGCACCAGGCTCATTGGCACGAGCAGGTAAAGGGTTTCCATGGTCAGCGCTCCTTGTTCGGTGCACGCAGCAGGCGCCAGGCATTGGCCACCACAAGCAGCGACGACACGGACATGCCGATGCCTGCCATCCAGGCCGTGACCAGCCCTGTGGCGGCCAGCGGAATGGCCACAATGTTGTAGAAGAAGGCCCAGCCGAGGTTCTGCCGCACCACGCGGCGCGTACGGCGCGCGGCGGCGATGGTGTTGGCAATCTCGCCCACGCCGCCATGCGTTAGGACCGCGTCGGCGCCTGCCTGGGCCAGCGGTGCGCCGCTCCCGATTGCGATGGAGACCTGTGCCTGGGCCAGCACCGGCGCGTCATTGATGCCGTCGCCCACGGCCAGCACCACAGCGCCCTGCTCTTGCAGCGCGGCCACATAGGCGCGTTTGCCCTCGGGCGTCACGGCGCCATGGGCGGTTTCCATGCCGAAATGGTCGGCCCACCAGCGCACCGCTTCGACGTTGTCGCCAGAAATCAGATGAGTACGAATGCCAAGCAGGTCGAGCGCGTCGATCAGCGCCGGCGTCTGCGGGCGTGCAATATCGGACAGGAAAAACCGTGCCAGCAGGCCCTCGGCAGCGCCCAACCAGACCTCGGTAGCGCCGCGATGGGCGTTGCCAGAGGCGCCGATGGCCGCGTCATCGCCGACCCAGACGCCCGCCTCCAGCGCCAACGCCGCCGCGAAGTCGCGCCGGCCAAGCCGCACGCGCCGCCCGTCGACACAGGCTTCGACTCCCTGCCCCGGCACATTGCACAGATCGTCCACCGAGGGCTGCTCCCGCCCGTTCGATGGTGCGCGGGCATCGAGGAACGCCCGGGCTATCGGATGCTCGCCGCCCTGCTCCATCGCCGCGGCAATCGCCAAGCAGATGTCCGCTTCGAGGCGGCCTGTGGCTTCGGTCAGTACCACCGCGAAGCGCCCCTCGGTCAGCGTGCCGGTCTTGTCGAGCACGATGTCGGTGACGCGCGCGAGGGTTTCGATGGCGTGAGACCGCGTCAGCAGCACGCCGCGCCGCGACAGTGCCGCACCGGCGGCCGCCAGCGCCGCAGGCGTAGCCAGCGACAGCGCGCAGGGACAGCTCACCACGAGCACCGCCACCGTCACCAACAACGCGCGCGACGGATCGATCCAGACGGCCCAGACGATACCGGTGACCGCCGCCATCCCAAGCAGCGCGCCGACAAACCAGCCTGCGACGCGGTCGGCCAGCATCGCCAGTCGTGGCTTTTCCGCGAGGGCGCGATCCAGCACCGCCACGATTTCGGCCAGCCGCGTACTGGCGCCGATGCGCCCGACGCGCACCTCGAGCGGGCTGGCCGTGTTGAAACACCCGGCGAGTATCGCATCGCCGATACCCCGCCGCACCGGCCGTGCCTCGCCGGTCAGCATCGATTCGTCGAGTTCGCTGATGCCAGCCAGCACCACGCCGTCCACGGGCATGATTTCACCGGCCTTGACCCGGATACGGTCGCCCGCGCCGAGGCGGGCCACCGGCACGCGCTCGGCGGTGCCGCCCTCCGTCAGGCGCTCGCAGGTGGCCGGAAGCTGACGCGCGAGCATCTCGGCGCCGCTTCGGGACGCCTGACGCACGCGCAGTTCCAGATAGCGGGCCAGCAGCAGGAAGGCCACGAACATCGTCACGGAATCGAAGTAAACCTCACCCACGCCGCGCACCGTGGCGGCTGCGCTGGCCAGAAAGCCGGCGGCCACGCCGATGGCCACGGGCACGTCCATGCCCATCGCGCGCTGGCGCAGGCTGCGCCAGGCGCCGGTGAAAATCGGGGAAGCAGAATAAAAGACGACCGGAAGCGTCAGCGCGAAGCTGGCCCAGCGCATCAGTTGCAACTGGCCAGCATCGATCGTGGCTTCATGGGTGTAGATCGGCCACGCGTACATCATGACCTGCATCATGCCGAGCATCGCCACGGCCATCCGCATCAGCAGCCCGCGCCGTTCGCGGCGGTCCTGGCGGTCGCTGCGGGACACCTCGAATGGCCACGCCATATAGCCGATGTCCGCTAGGGCGCCGAGCAAGGCTGACACGGTTTGTTGCGATTCCCGCCAGCGCACCACCACGCGGCGCGTTGCCACGTTGGCCACCGCCAGTTCCACACCCGGCAGCTGGCCCAGGCGCTGCTCGATCAGCCACGCGCAGGCAGCGCAGCGGATACCTTCCGGCGCCAGAGTGACCTCAGCCTTGCCATCGCCTAGCGGGCGGACGAACTGCTGGCGCAGCTCGGGCGTGTCGTAGGCAGCCCAGACCGGCTCGGCTTCCCGGCGCGCGGCGTCGTCGATAGGACGCGCAAAGCGAGAGGTATCGCCATATAGATGGCCGAAACCGGCCGCGTGGAGCGTCTGCGCCAGCGTCTGGCAGCCGCCGCAGCAGAAACTGCGCGCGCTGCCTTCGACATCGGCAATGAATACCGGCTCCGCTGGCGTCAGCGGCTGGCCGCAGTGAAAGCAATGGCCGTCTACGTGCGTGGAAGTCGATCGGGATGGCGAAGCGCCCGCCATCGTGGGGGCCGCAGGCGTCGCGGGAATCGCGCGCCGGGCGGCGGATGGGGGCGGCAAGGTCGTCGTTGTCGCTGGCAGCACCCCAAGGGGGCCGCCGGCTGGTGCGAGCGATGGGGTAGGTAGGGACGGGGACGGCATGGCGCGCTTTTAATACCCACGGATAGTAGGTAGCACGCACACCATACGCCTTGATGCAGATCAAATAGGTCGGATTCGTACCAGTCCGACAACAGCTTCCAGCCCGCTCAGGTCAGCGAGGTATCCATGGTCCGTCGCTCGGACTCCAGGTACTCCCGTGACTGCATTTCGATGATCCGCGACACCGTGCGATGGAACTCGCCAGCCATCTGCCCTTCGGTATACAACTCGTCGGCAGGCACCTCGGCGGACATCAGCAGCTTGACCTTGTGGTCGTAGAACACGTCGATCAGCCAGGTGAAGCGGCGCGCCTCCGACGACATCCGCGGCGTCATCTTCGGCACATCCGACAGGATCACCGTATGGAACTGCGACGCCAGCTCCAGATAGTCGTTTTGCGAGCGCGGGCCGCCGCAGAGCGTGGCGAAGTCGAACCAGACCACACCGTTCGCCTTACGCAGCGCCTTGAGTTCACGGTGCTCGATATGGAGGATCGGCGATTCGTCGGCCGTGCCGGCAATACCCACGAAGGCATCGCGCAGCGCCGCGCTGGCCTCGCGGTTCAGCGGCGTGTGGTACGCCTCGACCTGCTCCAGGGCGCGCTTGCGGTAGTCGATACCCGCGTCCACGTTGAGCACGTCGAGCTTCTCCTGGAGGAGGTCGATCGCGGGCAGCACGCGTTCGCGGTGCAGACCATCCGGGTACAGCAGGTCCGGGCGATAGTTCGACGTCATCACGAACTGCACGCCATTCGCGAACATCTGGTCCAGCAGGCGGTGCAGCATCATGGCGTCCGCCACGTCGCTGACGTGGAATTCGTCGAAGCAGATCAGCCGGTATTTGCGCGCGATGCGCTTGGCCAGTTCGTCGAGGGGGTCGGGCCGACCTCGCAATTCCTCCAACTGGCGATGCACTTCGCGCATGAACTCGTGGAAATGGAGCCGCGTCTTCCGCACCACGGGCACGCAAGAGTAGAAGCTGTCCATCAGGAACGACTTGCCGCGCCCCACTCCACCCCACAGGTAGACGCCCTTGGGCACATCGGGGTGCACCAGAAGCTTCTTCAGCGCGTTGTTGCGCCGGTTCTTGTAGGCCACCCATTCGTCGTAGCACTGCTGCAGCCGTGCCACGGCGCGCAGTTGCGCCTCGTCCGACTGGTAGCCGCGCTGTTGCAGTTCTTTCTCGTAAAACTCGGTGACGTTCATGCTGGGTTCACGCTGGGGGCGTCCGGCGCAAGATGCGCGGGCGCTGCAAGTGAAAACGGCGCGCCGCTAGTTGCGGCGCGCCGGTGCTCACGCAATGGCAGGCATCAGCCTTACATGTTGAGCTGGCGCTTGTCCACGGCCAGCGCGGCTTCGCGCATGACTTCGGACATCGACGGGTGCGGATGGCAGACGCGACCGATATCCTCGCTGGCGGCCTTGAACTCCATCGCCACGACGGCTTCGGCGATCAGGTCCGACGCGTTGGCGGCCACGATGTGCACGCCCAGGATCTCGTCGGTCTTGGCATCGGCCAGCATCTTGACGAAGCCGTCCGAGGCGCCCATGCCCAGCGCACGGCCGTTGGCCATGAACGGGAACTGGCCCGATTTGTACTGGCGGCCTTCGGCCTTCAGCTGCTGCTCGGTCTTGCCGACCCACGCGATTTCCGGGAAGGTGTAGATCACCCAAGGAACCGTGTTGAAGTCGATGTGCGGCTTCTGGCCGACGATGCGCTCGGCCACGGCCACGCCTTCGTCTTCCGCCTTATGGGCGAGCATCGGACCACGCACCACGTCGCCGATGGCCCACAGGCCCGGCACCTTGGTCTGGCAGTGGTCGTCCACCTCGATGAAGCCGCGCGCGTCCGCGCCCAGGCCCACCGCTTCCAGGTTCAGGTTGTCGGTGTTCGGCACGCGGCCGACGGACACGATCAGGCGGTCCACTTCCAGCGTCTGGGCCTTGCCGTCCTTGTCGTCATAGCTGACGGTGACGCTGTCCTTGCCGGTCTTGACCTCGTTGACCTTCACGCCGAGGCTGAACTGCAGGCCCTGCTTGGTCAGCAGCTTCTGCGCTTCCTTGGCCACGCCTTCATCGGCGGCGCCCAGGAACGCAGGCAGCGCTTCCAGCACGGTCACTTCGGCACCCAGGCGGCGCCACACCGAGCCCAGTTCCAGACCGATCACGCCGGCGCCAATCACGCCCAGCTTCTTCGGCACGGTCGGGAACTTCAGCGCGCCCTCGTTATCGCTGACGAGGTTGTTGTCCACGGTGATGCCCGGCAGGTGACGGGCCTTCGAACCGGTAGCGATGATGACCTGCTTCGCGGTCACGACCTCACCGGCCACTTCCACCTGGAAGCCTTCGGCAGCCTTGCCGGCGAACTTGCCGTAGCCCTTGAGCAGCGTCACCTTGTTCTTGCGGAACAGGAACTCGATGCCCTTGGTCATCTTGCCGACGATGTCGTCCTTGCGCTTGAGCATCTTGGGCACGTCCACCTTGACGTCACCCACGGTGATGCCGTGGTCGGCCAGGTGGTGCGAGGCGTTCTCGAACTCTTCCGAGGAAGCCAGCAATGCCTTGGAGGGGATGCAGCCCACGTTCAGGCAGGTGCCGCCCAGGCGCGGCTCGCCCTTGGGGTCGTCATAGGCGTTGCCTTCGCAGCAGGCCACGTTCAGGCCCAGCTGGGCTGCGCGGATGGCGGCGATGTAGCCGCCAGGGCCGGCGCCGATCACCAGCACGTCGAATTGTTTGCTCATGGAGTTTCCTTCTGGACGGCCTGCTCCCACCCGCCCGATTCAACGGGCGGCGGGGAGCGGGTGTCCTTCAATTCAGAGGGAGGAGACGGACGCTTACAGGTCCAGCAGCAGGCGGGCCGGATCTTCCAGCGCTTCCTTCATCGCCACCAGGCCCAGCACAGCCTCGCGACCATCGATGATCCGGTGGTCGTAGGACATGGCCAGGTAGTTCATCGGGCGAATCACGATCTGGCCGTCTTCCACCACGGCACGATCCTTGGTGGCGTGCACGCCCAGGATGGCCGATTGCGGCGGGTTGATAATCGGCGTCGACAGCATCGAACCGAACGTACCGCCGTTCGAGATCGAGAACGTGCCGCCAGTCAGTTCTTCCAGCGACAGCTTGCCGTCACGGGCCTTGGCGCCGAACTCGGCGATCTTCTTCTCGATGTCGGCCAGGCTCATCTGGTCGGCGTTGCGCAGGATTGGCACCACCAGGCCACGCGGCGAACCCACCGCGATACCGATGTCGAAGTAGCCGTGGTAGACGATGTCGTTGCCATCCACCGAGGCGTTGATGATCGGGTACTTCTTCAGGGCGTGCACGGCAGCCTTGACGAAGAACGACATGAAGCCCAGCTTCACGCCGTGCTCCTTCTCGAAGCGGTCCTTGTACTTGTTGCGCAGGTCCATCACCGGCTTCATGTTCACTTCGTTGAACGTAGTGAGGATGGCGTTGGTGGACTGCGACTGCACCAGGCGCTCGGCGATACGGGCGCGCAGGCGGCTCATCGGCACGCGCTCTTCCGGGCGGTCGCCCAGCGCGGCGAAGTCCACCTGGGCGGACACTTGCTGCAGGGCCGGCTTGGCCGGAGCCGGTGCCGGGGCGGCCTTGGCGGCCGGTGCGGGCGCCGAGCCGGCGGCCAGCACGTCACCCTTGGTGATGCGGCCGTCCTTGCCGGTGCCGGCAACCTGACCGGCGGACAGGCCGCCTTCGGCCATCAGCTTGGCAGCCGACGGCATGGCGATGCCGCTGGCGCCGGTGGCGGCAGCGGGAGCCGGGGCGGCGGCGGCAGGTGCAGCGGCCGGAGCCGGGGCGGCGGCAGCCGGAGCGGCGGCGCCAGCGGTGGCTTCGGTATCAATCTTGGCGATCAGTTCATCGGCCACGACGGTATCGCCGTCGTTCTTGATGATCTGCGACAGCACGCCGGCGGCGGGCGCCGGCACTTCCAGCACGACCTTGTCGGTCTCGATCTCGATCAGGATCTCGTCCTGGGCAACAGCTTCGCCCGGCTTCTTCTTCCAGTTCAGCATGGTCGCTTCGGCGACCGATTCAGACAGTTGCGGAACCTTGACGTCAACAATAGCCATGGTGAGAAATTTTCCTCGATGTATGCGTGTATGTTCAAACAGGCCGAAGCCCGGCGCGCACCACTGCGCGCCGGGCCGGCCGTCTTATTACTTGGTCAGCACAAAGCCCTTGAGCTTGGAGAACGCAGCGTCCAGCAGCGCCTGCTGTTGCTCGTTGTGCTTTGCGTAGTAGCCCACCGCCGGCGAAGCCGAGGCAGGACGACCGGCATAACCGAGCTTCTGGCCTTCCGTCATGTTTTCCATGATGTAGTGCTGCACGAAGAACCAGGCACCCTGGTTCTGCGGCTCGTCCTGGCACCACAGGATTTCGGTCACGCCCGGGTACTTCTTGAGCTCGGCGGCCACAGCCTTGTGCGGGAACGGGTACAGCTGTTCCAGGCGGATGATCGCCGTGTCGGTGGCACCACGCTCCTTGCGGGTGTTGACCAGGTCGTAGTAGACCTTGCCCGAGCACATGATCACGCGCTTGACCTTGCTGGCGTTCAGTTCTTCGTGATCGGGGATGACCGTCTCGAAGTGACCCTTGGCCAGGTCGGACAGCGGCGACACCGCATCCTTGTTACGCAGCAGCGACTTCGGCGTCATGATCACCAGCGGCTTGCGGAACAGCCGGATCATCTGGCGACGCAGCAGGTGGAAGATCTGTGCCGGCGTGGTCGGCTGCACAACCTGAATGTTGTGGTCTGCGCAGAGCTGCAGGAAACGCTCGATACGGGCCGAGCTGTGTTCCGGACCCTGGCCCTCATAGCCGTGCGGCAGCATCATCGTCAGGCCCGAGGCGCGGCCCCACTTCACTTCACCCGACGAGATGAACTGGTCGATCACCACCTGGGCGCCATTCACGAAGTCGCCGAACTGGGCTTCCCAGATCACCAGCGCATTCGGTTCCGCAGTCGAGTAGCCGTATTCGAAGCCGAGCACGGCTTCTTCGGACAGCACCGAGTCGATCACGGTGAACGGGGCCTGGTTCTCGGACACGTTCTGCAGCGGCACGTAGCTGCCGGCATCCCAGCGCTCGCGACCCTGGTCGTGCAGTACCGAGTGACGGTGCGTGAAGGTGCCACGGCCAGCATCCTGGCCGGTGATACGCACCGGGTAGCCCGAGGCCACCAGCGATGCGAACGCCAGGTGCTCGCCCATGCCCCAGTCCAGAGGCTGGTCGCCACGGCCCATGTTGGCGCGGTCCTTGATGACCTTTTCCACCAGCGGGTGCAGCTTCAGGTGCTCGGGGATGGTCGTGATCCGCTCGGCCAGGCGCTTCAGCTCGGTCACCGGCACGGCGGTGTCGGCTGCGTCGGTCCACTTGCGGTTCAGGAACGGCATCCAGTCCACGGCGAACTTGTTCTTGAAGTTCGACAGGACCGGGTCCACCGTGTGCTTGCCCGCGTCCATCGCGGCACGGTATTCCTTGACCAGCTGGTCGCCAAAGTCGGCGGGCACCAGGTTCTGCGCGGCCAGCTTGTCGGCGTACAGCTTGCGCGTGCCCGGGTGTTGCGAGATCTTCTTGTACATCAGCGGCTGCGTTACAGCCGGCGTGTCCTGCTCGTTGTGGCCCAGCTTCCGGAAGCAGATGATGTCAACCACGACATCCTTCTTGAATTCCATGCGGAAGTCGGTGGCCAGTTGCATGGCGTACACCACGGCTTCGGGATCGTCGCCGTTCACGTGCAGCACCGGAGCCTCGATCATCTTGACCACGTCCGTGCAGTACAGCGTGGAACGCGCGTCGCGCGGGTCAGACGTCGTGAAGCCGATCTGGTTGTTGATGACGATGTGCATGGTGCCGCCCGTGCCGTAGCCGCGGGTCTGCGCCAGGTTCAGCGTCTCCATGACCACGCCCTGGCCAGCGAAGGCGGCGTCGCCGTGCACCTGCACCGGCAGCACTTCCTTGTGGCCGGCTTCGCCACGGCGTTCCTGGCGGGCCTTCGACGAACCCTCGACCACCGGGTTGACGATTTCCAGGTGCGACGGGTTGAACGCGAGCGACAGGTGAACCGGGCCGCCTTCGGTCGAGACATCGCTCGAGAAGCCCTTGTGGTACTTCACGTCGCCGGCAGGCAGGTCATCGACGTGCTTGCCTTCGAATTCGGCGAACAGGTCGGCCGGCATCTTGCCCAGCGTATTGACCAGCACGTTCAGACGGCCGCGGTGGGCCATGCCGATCACGATTTCCTGCACACCCTTCGAACCGGAGTGCTGGATCAGCTCGTCCATCGCGGCGATAAAGCTCTCGCCGCCTTCGAGCGAGAAGCGCTTCTGGCCGACGTACTTCGTGTGGAGGAAGCGCTCAAGGCCCTCGGACGCGGTCAAGCGGTCCAGGATGTGCTTCTTCTTTTCCAGCGTGAACACGGGCTTGGAACGCGTGGTTTCCAGGCGCTCCTGCCACCAGCGCTTCTGCGCCTGGTCGCTCACGTACATGAACTCGGCGCCGATGGTGCCGCAGTAGGTCTCACGGAGGTTGTTGAGCAACTCGCGCAGGCTCATCGATTCCTTGCCGAAATACGTGTTGCTGGCATTGAAGACGATGTCGAGGTCGGCCTCGGAGAAACCGTAGAACGCCGGATCCAGATCAGGCAGGGGCGGACGCTCCTGGCGCTTCAGCGGATCGAGATCGGCCCAGTGGGTACCGATGTTGCGGTAGGCAGCGATCAGCTGGGTCGCAGCAACGCGCTTGCGGCCCATGTCGGAATCGGCCGAGGCAACGATGGTCTTGATGGGGCCCTGCTTGGCGCGCTCGGCGAACGAGGCAACGATCGGTGCGTGGGGGATATCGCGGGAGTTGGAACCATCCACAGCCGGGACATTCTGCATCGCGTCGAAATACGCGCGCCAGTTGTCGGGAACCGAGCTGGGATTCTGGAGATAGGCCTCGTACAGCTCTTCCACATAGGGGGCGTTGCCGCCGAAGAGGTACGAATTGCTCTGATACTGCTGCATCATGGGGCGCTCACTATTCTCCGGGAATGCCGGAGTTAAGCGGGTTCATCAACCTTCCGCGACACGGCTTGACCGGTTAGCGGATTGCAAACAACTCTTGGGAGCCAGACAGCGCTACCTTGAACGAACGGCACCGCGAAGGTGCCGTCTGTCTGGGGTCTCACCGACAGCCCGAAAGGGCAAGTTGTGCGGGGAAGGACCTTAGTCTTCACTCGCAAAAGCATAGCACGTTTGCCCAACGACAGTGGGGACTTTTCGTGATGCAAAATCATGACCGTTGCCGCCACACATCGGTGCTACGCCATCAGGCGGCCGGCTCGATCCGATCGACCGCGTCCGTGATCAGTCCGTCCAGCCCCCAGGACAATAGCTCGGCGGCCCGGGACGCGTCGTTCACCGTGTAGCACAACACTTGAAAACCGTCCGCATGGGCGCGGGCGATGACGGCCGCGTCCAGCTCGCGATGGTTGGCGTCCAAGGCTACGCAGCCCAGCCGGCGCAGGCGTTCGGGCCAGTCGGCGGGCAGCTTGTCGAGCAGCAGCGCGCGCGGCAGGCCGGGCGCCACCTGGCGGGCGGCGTCGAGCGCCTCCTCGGAAAACGACGAAAGCAGCGGCGGCACGTCGGCGCCCTGCCAGAGCGAAAGCGCATCAATCGCCACTGCTGCGCCGGTCCGCCATTCCGTGCCAGGCACCGGCTTGATCTCGATATTGACGTGGAAGCCATTCGCGCGCGTGTAGCGGGCGATCGTCGCCAGGGTCGGCACCGGTTCGCCGGCATAGGCCGGGCTATGCCAGCTTCCGGCGTCCAGCGCGGCCAGTTCGCCCAGCGTCATAGCGTCGACGCGGCCCTTGCCGGACGTGGTGCGGTCCAGCGTGGCATCGTGCATCAGCACCGGCTTGCCGTCGGCCGACAACTTCACGTCGAACTCGAACATCCGGTAGCCGAACGACGCCCCGTGCCGGAACGCGGCCAGCGTGTTCTCGGGTGCGAGCTTGCCGGCACCCCGGTGCGCGATATGGCGCGGATACGGCCAGTTGGCTGCATCGACCAGAGGAAACGTGACGATTGACGCACTCATCCCAGTGCCTCGATACGCTTGCCCGACGTCGCGTCGAAGAAGTGCAGATGATCAGCCGAAGCCGTGATCGGCAGACGGTCACCGGCACGCACTGGCATGTGGCTGTCCAGCCGGACCACGATCAACTGGCCGCCCAGCGAACCATAGGCGAATGAATCGGCGCCGAGCGCCTCGACCACGCGCACATCGACATGCGCGATGGCGTCGTGGGCCGCGCACGGCTCGATATGCTCGGGGCGCAGCCCCATCAACGCCTGCTCGGGCAGGTGCAGGCCCATCGGCAGATGGCCGAGCGTGGCCGGCGCACCCTGCCCTTCGCCGGCACCATTCGCCTTCGGCACCACGCGCATCTGCGCCTCGCCCTGGGCGGCGTTGGTACGCACCACGGGCACGAGGTTCATCGGCGGCGAGCCGATAAAGCCGGCCACGAAGGTGCTGGCCGGACGCGAGTAGACCTCGAGCGGCGTACCGATCTGCTCCACCCGGCCTCCGTTCAGCACCATCATGCGGTCGGCCAGCGTCATGGCCTCGACCTGATCATGGGTGACGTACAGGCTGGTGGTGCCCAGGCGGCGATGCAGGTCCTTCAGCTCGAGCCGCATCTGCACGCGCAGCTTGGCATCGAGGTTGGACAGCGGCTCGTCGAACAGGAACACGGCCGGCTCGCGCACGATGGCGCGCCCCATCGCCACGCGCTGGCGCTGACCGCCCGAGAGCGCGCGCGGCTTGCGTTCGAGCAGCGCGCCCAGCTCCAGGATGCCCGCCGCGTGCTTCACGCGCTGGTCGATCTCGGCCTTGGACATGCCGCGAATCCGCAGGCCGTAGGCCATGTTGTCGTACACGGTCATGTGCGGGTAGAGCGCGTAGTTCTGGAACACCATCGCGATGTCGCGCTCGGCCGGCTCGAAGTCGTTGACTACCTTGTCGCCAATATGGATCTCGCCGCCGGTAACGGTTTCCAGCCCGGCGACCATGCGCAGCAGCGTGGACTTGCCGCAGCCCGAGGGGCCGACGATGACGATGAACTCGCCGTCGGCGATTTCCATGTCGATGCCGTGCACGACCTGCGTGCCGCCGGCGTAGGTTTTCTGAACGTTGCGAAGTGACAGTTTTGCCATGGCTTTCTCGTAATCCGCTTGTTTCGCTTACTTTTCTGTTTCGACCAGGCCCTTGACGAACCACCTCTGCATCAGCACCACCACCACGGCAGGCGGGATCATCGCCAGCATCACCGTGGCCATCACGAGATTCCAGTCCGTCGCGGCATCGCCCGAGCGCGAAATCATCTGCGTCACGCCAACCACCACCGGCGTCATCGATTTTTGCGTAGTAATCAGCAGCGGCCACAGGTACTGATTCCAGCCATAGATGAACTGGATTACGAACAGCGCCGCGATGCTGGTGCGCGAGAGCGGCAGCACCACGTCCCAGAAGAAGCGCAGCGGACCGGCGCCATCGATGCGCGCGGCCTCGGCCAGTTCATCGGGAATGGTCAGGAAGAACTGGCGGAACAGGAACGTGGCCGTGGCCGATGCGATGATCGGAATGGTCAGGCCGAAGTAGCTGTCCAGCAGGCCGAGGTCCGACACCACCTTGTAGGTCGGCAGGATCCGCACTTCCACAGGCAGCATCAGCGTGATGAAGATGAGCCAGAAGAAGGTCTTGCGCAGCGGAAATCGGAAATAAACGATGGCGAAGGCCGAGATGATCGAGATCGCGATCTTCCCGAGCGCGATGCCCAGCGCCATGATCAGGCTGTTCTTCATCATGGTGGCGACCGGCGAGGCGGCCTCCCCCACGCCCTTGAACAGCACGGTGCGAAAGTTCTCAACCAGGTGGCTGCCGGGGATCAGCGTCATGGGCGAATCGAGCACCTGTTCGGCCGTCAGCGTGGACGCCACGAAGGTCAGGTACACCGGAAACGCCACGACGATGATGCCGAGGATCAGCACCACGTGGGTGATGACATCAAGAATTGGACGACGTTCTACCATTTTTGGGCGCCTTTCGTGTCAGTACTGGACCTTGCGTTCCACGAACCGGAACTGCACCACGGTCAGCGCAATCACGATCACCATCAGCACCACGGACTGCGCGGCCGAGCCGCCGATGTCCATGCCGCGGAAGCCGTCGTGGAACACCTTGTACACAAGCGTGTTCGTCGAATTGAACGGGCCGCCATGCGTCACGGCATCGATGATGGCGAAGGTATCGAAGAATGCGTAGACCACGTTGATGACCAGCAGGAAGAACGTGGTCGGCGAAAGTAGCGGAAATATGATGGACCAGAAGCGCCGCCACGGTCCGGCGCCATCGATGGCGGCCGCCTCGATCAGCGAGCGTGGAATGCTCTGCAACCCGGCCAGGAAGAACAGGAAGTTGTAGCTGATCTGCTTCCACGCGGCGGCCAGCACCACCAGCGTCAGCGCCTGATTGCCATTGAGCAGGAAGTTCCAGTCCACGCCGCCCTTGCGCAGCGCGTACGACACCACGCCCAGCGTCGGGTTGAACATGAACATCCAGAGCACGCCCGCCACGGCCGGGGCCACGGCATACGGCCAGATCAGCAGGGTCTTGTAGCCCGTGGCCACGCGCACCACGCGGTCGGCGAAGTAGGCAAGCAGCAGCGCCACCGACAGGCCGACCACCGTCACACCAATAGCGAAGATGGCCGTGACCTCGAACGACTCCACATACTGCGGGTCTGCCCACAGCGTCCTGAAGTTGTCGAGCCCTACGAATTCGAGATTGATGCCGAAGGCATCCTGCTGGAGCAGCGACTGCCACAGCGCCTGGCCGGCCGGCCAGAAAAAGAAGATCATCGTGATGGCGATCTGCGGCAACACCAGCAGATACGGCAGCCACGGCGACCGGAAAACGACGCGTTTTTCCATCGTCAAACCTTTTCATAACGCAAGCGGGCGACGGTTTCGCCGCCGCCCACTTGCCGCACGTCTGGCGCCCTCAGCCCGGACCGGTCATACCGGCCAGGCCGCGCGACGCCCCTGACTTACTCTTTCGCAGTCTTCTGGAAGCGCTCCAGCAGGTCGTTGCCGCGCGCCACCGCCGTGTCCAGCGCAGCCTTCGGCTCCTTCTTGCCGGCCCAGACGGCTTCCAGTTCCTCGTCCACCACGGTACGGATCTGCACCAGGTTGCCCAGGCGCACACCGCGCGACTTGTCCGTGGTCTTCACGACCATTTGCTGCACGGACACATCGGCGCCCGGGTTCTTGTCGTAGTAACCCGATTTCCTGGTCAGATCGTAGGCGGCCATCGTCACCGGCAGGTAGCCGGTGGCCTGGTGCCAGTCCGACTGGATCTCAGGCTGCGACAGGAACGTGAAGAACTTGGCTACGCCCTTGTATTCCTCGGCCTTCTTGCCACCCATCACCCACAGCGACGCGCCGCCGATGATCGTGTTCTGCGGGGCGCCCTGCACGTCCGGGTAGTACGGCAACTGCGACACGCCGAACTGGAACTTGGCGTTCTTGCGAATGTTGGCCAGCGATGCCGACGAGCCCGTGAACATCGCGCACTCGCCGTTGAAGAACTTGGCTTGCGACTCTGCCTTGCGGCCGCCGTAGCTGAAGTAGCCCTTCTTCACCATCTCCTGGAGATTGGTGATGTGCTTCACGTGCAGCGGGCTGTTGAAGACCAGGCGGGCGTCGGTGCCGCCGAAGCCGTTGTTCTTGGTCGCGAACAGCGTGTTATGCCAGGCCGAGAAGCTTTCCAGGTGCACCCAGCCTTGCCAGTCGGTGGTATAGGCGCAGTTCGTGCCCGATGCCTTCAGCTTGGCCGAATATTGCATCACTTCGGGCCAGGTCTTGGGCGGCTCGGAGAGGCCCGCCTTCTTGAAGGCGTCCTTGTTGTAATAGAAGACGGTGGTCGAGCTGTTGAACGGGAACGACAGCATCTCGCCCTTCGACGAGGTGTAGTAACCGGCCACGGCGGGGATGTAGGCCTTCTGGTCGAACTTCTCGCCCGCATCCTTCATCACCGTGGAGACCGGCTTGATCGCGCCCTTGGCACTCATCATCGTGGCCGTGCCCACTTCGAACACCTGCAGGATCGCCGGAGCGCCGCCCGCGCGGAAGGCGGCAATGCCGGCCGCCATGGTTTCGTCGTAGTTGCCCTTGTTAACAGGCACGATTTTGTAGTCGGTCTGGCTCGCGTTGAACTTGTTGGCGATCTCGTTGACCTTGTCGTTCAGCGCGCCCTGCATGGCGTGCCACCACTGGATCTCGACCGCGGCGTGGGCGGTGCCGGCCATGGCCAGGGCGGCGACGGCAGCGAATTTTAGGGCGGTGCGTGGAAAGGACATGGACTTCTCTCCTGAGGCTGTTATCAGTCGGGCAAATCGGGCAAGAAACAAGAAAAAGCGCCCGACTGTATGCATTTTTTGTGACAGCGGGATGTTACGCCCGTCGCACCTCGCCGCAAACCGGGCAAACCCGCCTTGCGGTGAGAATATTGCTGCATTTTGACGACACATTGATGTCACACAACCGGGCGCGCCGCACCGGCGGACGTTTGCGTACAATCCTCGCCCATGAGCACGATGAAACCCTTCGCCACCTTGCCGGACGCCGCCCTCCGGCGCGTGCGCGGCATCCTGACCGACATCGACGGCACCCTGACGACCGATGGCCGGCTGCCTGCCCCCACCTATCTCGCACTGGACCGGCTGGCCCGGGCTGGGCTGCATGTCGTACCCGTCACAGGACGCTGCATCGCCTGGGCGGAGATCCTCGTCAGACTCTGGCCGGTAGATGCCATCATCGGCGAAAATGGCGCCTTCTTCTCACATTTGCGCGACAACAAGCTGATCACACGCTTCCTCGACGATGCGCCGACGCGCGCCGGGAATCTTGAGAAGATCCACGCGCTGGGCGAGCGGATCGTGCGCGAGGTGCCTGGCTGCGCGCTGGCATCGGACCAGGCATGGCATGCGGCCGACCTTGCCATCGACCATGCCGAGGACGTGGCACCCCTGCCCCAGCCGGCGGTGGACCGCATTGCCGCGATGATGCGCGAGGCCGGCATGACGGCGACGGTCAGCTCGATCCACGTTAACGGCTGGTTCGGCGACCATGACAAGCTGTCGATGAGCCGGCTTTGCGTGCAGGAGTTGCTGGGGGATGACATCGACGCCGCGCGCGACGAATGGCTGTTCATCGGCGACTCGGCCAATGACGCGGCGATGTTCGGCCACTTCCCGTTGTCGGTGGGCGTGGCGAACGTGCGGGAGATTCTGGATCAGTTGCCGGTGGCGCCCGCCTACGTCACGGAGGCGGCCGGCGGTGAAGGCTTCGCCGAGATGGCGGAGCGACTGCTGGCGGTACGTAGCAACGGCTGAGACGATTCTTGTTCTCTGCTCCCCCGCAGCGGGAGAGCAGAGAATCGTCTCAACCCCTGGACATCAATCGAATCCCAGCTCCTGCAGCTTGCGGGTAATCGTATTGCGTCCAATCCCAAGCCGGGTGGCGGCTTCCACGCGGCGCCCGCGCGTGACGCCCAGCGCGGCTTCGAGCACAGCTTTTTCGAAGCGCCGCGTCAGCACATCCATCACCTCGGGCTGGCCCGCTTCCAGCATCGACTTGGCCTCGCCGGCCAGCAGCGACTCCCAGCTTGCCGACACCGCATTGCCCGCGAAGGCCGGTGCGGACGCCATGCCTGGCGCCGTGGCGGTCATCGGTGGGCGCGTGGCGACCATCGTGTCACCCTCGCCTGCCGCGGTGTTCATGCCGTAGTCGGATGTCTCGATCGCATCGTAGTCGCCACCTGCCATGCGCGACTCGCCGCCCGGCGCGCGCATCGGCGAACCGGTGCTTTCCGCCTGGGGCGTGCCGATCATCTCGCGTGGCATATCCTTGACCTCGATGGTCTGCGCCGGCGCCATCACGGTCAGCCAGTTACACAGATTCTCAAGCTGTCTCACGTTGCCCGGGAACGGCAGCGTGCTGACGTAGGCCAGCGCCTCGTCGGACATGCGCTTGGGTTCCACGCCAAGCTCCTTGGCGCTCTTCTGCAGGAAGTGGCGCGCCAGCAGCGTGATGTCCTCGGGCCGCTCGCGCAGCGGCGGCAGCCGCAGACGAATCACGTTCAGGCGGTGGAACAAGTCCTCGCGGAACAGCCCCTCTTTCACGCGCGTCTCGAGGTTCTGGTGCGTGGCCGCAATCACGCGCACATTGGCGCGCAACGGGTTGTGGCCACCCACGCGATAGAAGTTGCCGTCCGACAGCACGCGCAACAGCCGCGTTTGCAGATCGAATGGCATATCGCCGATTTCATCGAGGAACAGCGTGCCGCCCTCGGCCTGCTCGAAGCGGCCACGCCGCATCGTCTGCGCACCCGTGAACGCGCCGCGCTCATGGCCGAACAGCTCGGATTCGAGCAGATCCTTCGGAATCGCCGCCGTGTTGAGCGCGATAAATGGCCCGTTGGCGCGCGGGCTGTGCTTGTGCAGCGCCCGTGCGACGAGTTCCTTGCCGGTGCCGGACTCGCCGGTAATCATCACCGTCACGTTCGACTGCGACAGGCGGCCGATGGCGCGGAACACGTCCTGCATCGCTGGTGCCTGACCCAGGATCTCAGGCGCGTCGACTAGCCGATCGTCCATTTCCTCCTCGCGCAGGCTCTCTTCGAGCGCGCGCCGGATCAGCTCGACGGCCTTGTCGACATCGAACGGCTTGGCCAGGTATTCGAAGGCGCCGCCCTGGAACGCCGCCACGGCGCTGTCCAGGTCGGAATACGCGGTCATGACGATGACCGGCAGGCCCGGGTGCCGCGCCTTGATGGCCTGCAGCAGGTCCAGGCCCGAGCCGCCAGGCATGCGGATATCGGAAATCAGGACCTGCGGCTCGTCATCCTCCAGCGCCGCGAGCACGTCGCGAACATTGGTAAAACTGCGAGAGAGCAGGCTTTCACGGGCAAGGGCCTTCTCGAGGACCCAGCGGATTGATTGATCGTCGTCGACTATCCAGATCGGCTTCATGTGCGTCGCTTGTCTGCTCGGTGTCATGTGGTCTCCCGTTGTCCCGCCATCGTCCCACTCAGGCAGGTCCCGCGCCGCTCGCACATCCGGGCCGGTCAGAGGCGCGGGAGGTCAGTGCAGCGGCAGCAGGATACGGAAGTCGGTACAGCCCGGCCGGCTCTCGCATTCGATCAAGCCCTCGTGCTGCTGCACGAAGGTTTGAGCGAGTGTGAGACCGAGTCCGCTGCCGCCGTCCCTGCCCGATACCAATGGATAGAAGATGCGTTCGCGGATGTCCTCGGGGATGCCCGGGCCGTTATCGATGACATGCAAGTCCAATGCCAGCTTGAACAAGCGCTTGGCAATCGTCACCTGCCGTGCCACCCGAGTCCGCAATACGATCTGCGCATCGCCGCGCGCGATGCGCTCGTGCAGCGCCTGGGCAGCGTTGTGCACGATGTTCAGCACGGCCTGGATCAGTTGCTCCATGTCGCCGCGCAGGTCGGGCAGGCTCGCGTCGTAGTCGCGCACAATCTCCAGCCCGTTCGGGAATTCGGCCAGCACCACCGAGCGCACGCGCTCCAGCACCTCGTGGATATTGAGGTCCGAGACGATGTGCGGGTGCCGGTGCGGCTCCAGCAGCCGGTCCACCAGCGTCTGCAGGCGGTCCGACTCCTTGATGATGACCTGGGTGTACTCGCGCAAGGACCGTTCGGGCAGCTCGAACTCAAGCAACTGGGCCGCGCCACGGATGCCCCCGAGCGGATTCTTGATCTCGTGGGCCAGGTTGCGGATCAGTTCCTTGTTGGCCGACGTCAGGTCGAGGATGCGCTCCTCGCGGTCGCTGCGTACCTTCTGCTCGTTCAGAAGGATCTCAACCAGGACCGTATTGGCATGGCCCTCGATCGCCCCGATCACGACATGGGCATGCATCGGCTCCTGCAGCGGCGGGCGCAGCACGAGATCCTGGCGCCGCACATCGATCTGCCGCGCGATCACCGTCTCGATCATGCTGTCCAGCTCGTCGATCTGGCCGAACAAGTCCGGCAGCGTCAGTTCCACCATCGCCCGGCGGGACAGCGCGAAGCTGGCCTCGGCGGCCGGATTCGCGTAGACCACCTGCAGCCCGGGCTGGCGCACCAGCAGCACCGGGTTGGCCACCACGTCCAGGCCGGGATGGAACGCCGCGTCGCCCAACGGCAGGACCTCGGCTTCCGCCTTGCGGTCTGCTCCGGTGACTTTGCGCGACACTCCGCGAATCAGGCGACCCATGGCCATTTCACTATTCCTTAAGGTTCGATAGCTCACGGCGCAAGGAGGCGGCGTTGGCCTCGCTACGTGCGACGTCGTCGCGCAGGCGTGCCGTGCGATCGAGATATTTCTGATAGTTGCGCTCGTTGCCCTGGCGCTCGGGCTCGCCATTGTTGTACTCGGCGCGCAGCCCGGCCAGCTTGGCTTCTTCGCTCTGGAGTTCCTGCTCCAGCACCGCGCGGCGCTCGCTGTCGCGGTTCTTCTGGGTGGCGCTGTCCACGCGCGGGAAAGCCGCCGGGGACGCCGAAGGCGCCGCCGCCTTGCCACCGCCCGAGCTGGCAGTGCGCGAACCCGGCACCGTGATCACGTCAGGCAGGTTCAGCTTCTTGCAGTCCTTGCTGCCGCCCGGATTGCCGTTGCGGTACTCGGGCACGCCGTTGGGGCCCTTGCACATATAGACATCCGACGACTGCGCCGGCGCGGGCCGGCTCCAGGCGCCGAGCCCCAGCGCCATGGCCATCACCAGAATGGGGAAACCCACCCGGATCTGGTGCGTCATCCGGTATGAACCCTGGTGCGACAGTCCGCCTTGGCGGCTGCGCGTGACCTTATTTGACATCGCGTTCATGAACATCGGCATGAAGGTTAGGGAAGGAGCCCCATTCTAGCGATCAACCCGCTCGCAAAACAAAAAGGGACAGCCGAAGCCGCCCCTTCCTGGTGCAACTGTTGCCCGGTGACAACCTGGCAACCGGACGCGATTACAGCGAGTAGTACATCTCGAACTCGATCGGGTGCGTCGTCATGCGGAAACGCGTGACTTCTTCCATCTTCAGTTCGATGTAGGCATCGAGCATGGAGTTGGAGAACACACCGCCGCGGGTCAGGAACTCACGGTCGTTGTCGAGATATTCCAGGGCCTGGTCGAGGCTCGAGCAGACGGTCGGGATCTTTGCATCCTCTTCCGGCGGCAGGTCGTACAGGTTCTTGTCGGCAGCTTCGCCCGGGTGGATCTTGTTCATCACGCCGTCCAGGCCGGCCATCAGCAGCGCCGAGAAGCCCAGGTACGGGTTCATCAGCGGATCCGGGAAGCGCGTTTCGATGCGGCGGCCCTTCGGGTTCGCCACGTACGGAATGCGGATCGAGGCCGAACGGTTGCGGGCCGAGTAGGCCAGCTTCACCGGGGCTTCGAAGCCCGGCACCAGACGCTTGTACGAGTTCGTGCCCGGGTTGGTCAGCGCGTTCAGGGCACGGGCGTGCTTGATGATGCCGCCAATGTAGTACAGCGCGAATTCCGACAGGCCGGCGTAGCCGTTGCCTGCGAACAGGTTCTGACCGTCCTTCCACACGGACTGGTGCACGTGCATGCCCGAGCCGTTGTCGCCAACCACCGGCTTCGGCATGAACGTCGCCGTCTTGCCGTAGGTGTGCGCCACGTTCTGGATCACGTACTTCTGGAGCTGGGTCCAGTCGGCGCGTTGCACCAGCGTGCTGAAACGCGTGCCGATTTCGTTCTGGCCCTGGCCAGCCACTTCGTGGTGGTGGACTTCAACGGGAATGCCGAGCGATTCGAGGATCAGGCACATTTCCGAACGGATGTCCTGGAACGTGTCGATCGGGGCAACCGGGAAGTAGCCGCCCTTCTTGCCCGGGCGGTGACCGCTGTTGCCGTGCTCGAATTCCTTGCCCGACGACCACGGGGCTTCCTCGGAGTGAATCTTCACCGAGCAACCCTGCATGTCGACGTTCCAGGTCACGCCGTCGAAAATGAAGAATTCGGGTTCCGGACCGAAGAAGGCGGTGTCGCCCAGGCCGGTGCTCTTCAGGTAGGCTTCGGCGCGCTTGGCGATGGAACGCGGGTCGCGGTCGTAACCTTTGCCATCCGACGGCTCGATCACGTCGCAGGTCAGCACCAGCGTCGGCTCTTCGTAGAACGGGTCGATGTGGGCCGTGTTCGAATCCGGCATCAGCAGCATGTCCGAAGCTTCGATACCCTTCCAGCCGGCGATCGAGGAACCGTCGAAGGCGTGGCCGCTCTCGAACTTGTCTTCGTCGAAGTGCGACACGGGCACAGACACGTGTTGCTCCTTGCCTTTGGTATCCGTGAAACGGAAATCGACGAATTTGACGTCGTTTTCCTTCACGAGCTTCATCACATCTGCAACGCTGTGGGCCATGCCTATCTCCTGGAAATTCGGGCTGAGTCTGGGAAAGCCATTGTTGGGTCCGGCCCCGGAAAACCCTCGCGGGAACCGCCCCAAAAGGGACGAGGAATGTTAGCAGAAAGCATGCCAACCGACGCCCTCATTTGCCCTCGCCATCCCGAAAAATGTGCAGTGATCGGTCACGCCGCACCGTGGCGGGGGCCGCGGATTGCATACAACCCAAGCTGAACATGCCGACGCGGCGAACGATCCACTTGCGCACCGCTCCGCGGCGACTTCATCAAACACCATCTCGGTGCACGATTCAAGGAAAAGCACTATTTTAGTGCCGATGCACCAGAATACGCACCGAAGATGGGCGTGCGCCGCGCAGGCGGATTTTCGGGGGATGGCCGTGGCTGCGCGCTAGAATAGCGCCGAACGCGGCGACATCCCAGCGCCGCGCCCGATCCCGGGTCACGCTGTTGCCTCGGCACAGCGAACCCCGCTTTACTCCCGCTTCTCTTATTGACTCCGTCACAGAAGATGACCACCCGAGACGACCTCCTCCAGGCGGCGCACGCGCGCCAGCAACAGAACCAGCTTGCGTACTTCGGCGCGCTGGACCCGCAGCAAGCCTATGACCTGCTGCAGGCCGACCCGAAGGCCGTGCTCGTGGACGTGCGCACGCAGGCAGAACTGGATTGGGTAGGTGGCGTGAACCTGCCGGACGAGCAATTCGCCCATGTGGAATGGAACAGCTATCCCGGCGGCAAGCAGAACCCGAATTTCGTCGAGGAACTCAAGGCCCGCGTGCCGACCGATGCGCCGGTGCTGTTCCTGTGCCGTAGCGCTGCGCGCTCGAAGCACGCGGCCCGTCTGGCCACCGAGGCCGGCTACACCTGTGCCATGGATGTGCTGGAAGGCTTCGAAGGCCCCCGCGACGAGGAATATCACCGCAAGACCGTGGAAGGCTGGTGCAAGCGCAACCTGCCGTGGCACGGGGCGTAAGGGGAGCCATCAGCTAACGCCCGTCCATGGCGTGTGGGAGCGGGGTTGCCCGCTCCGCGCGCAGGTCGGCCAGCGCCTGTAGGCAGTAGTGCCCGAACCAGGGCACGGCAAAGATCAGAATCGCCATGTACGCCCACATGACGAACAACATGACCACCGGCAGCAGGATGCAGACTGCCACCTTCAGCCCGCTCCAGTCCCACATAGCTGCGCGCCACATGCGCCGCCACGGCGTCTTCGAAGAAGGCGCTCAGATACACCATCATCGAGATGATGATCAGCGGGAACACCGACACCCCGACAACAGCGACACCCACGAATGGCCGCACGAATGTCAGACGCATCCATGCCAGCCCGATATCGAGCCAGAGACCCAGTTGGGAATTCGTGATGAAAGCATTGACGACCTGAACGATCGGCTCCCGCCACCACCAGAACAGGGCGGCCCAGAACAGTGGTATCAGGATCAGCGGCACAATGGCATGCAACACCATGCGCGGATGCAGCATGCATAGCATCGCGCGGCCGAACGCTCGCAGGACATCGTTCATGCGTGAGGGGCTGCGGGGCAGCCAGGCTGTCGAAAGCCGCACACGCTATCACGGGTCGGGCTGACCGCGATCCGACCCAGATCAAAGTCTGGGCGGGGCCTCTTACTGCTCGACGATCTCGTACCCCATGGCGCGGACGCCTTCGAGCAGCATCGCATAGGCTGGCAGGACCTGTTCCGCCGGTCCCTTCACCCCAAGATCGATATGGCGCCGCGCGAAGCGGTCGCCCCGGCTCACGTCGCCCACGGATGGCAGGCTGAATACGCGGATGCCGGCGAATGCGGCCTCCACCTGCTCCATCAGCGGTGTCAGGGTCGACTCGGGCGCCTCGAACACATAGAAAGCGCGCGACTGCGCTACCTCCAGGTGGAACAGGTGGGTGTAATAGTGGTCGAGCACCCATTCCATCATCGGCCACGCCATGACGGGGAAGCCTGGCATGAAATGGTGGTCGGCCACCGAGAAGCCCGGAATGCGGTTGTAACTGTTGGGGATGATGCGCGCCCCGACCGGAAACTCGCCCATCTTGAAGCGATGCTGGTTATCAGGCAGGTTCAGGTCAGCCTTGACCGGGTCGCCATTGGCGGTCTCGGCGATGCGTAGCGCAATCTGCTCGCGCGCCTCGGGGTGCAGCGCCAACTCCACGCCCAGCGCGGCGGCCGCGCACTGACGCGTGTGGTCGTCCGGCGTGGCGCCGATGCCGCCCGTGCAAAAGACCACGTCCGGCCCGGCCAGCGTGCGGCGCAGCGTGGCGGTGATGCGCTCGCGCTCGTCGCCCACGTACTCGGCCCAGTCCAGCGCCAGGCCGCGTGCGCCCAGCAGTTCGATGGTCCGGCGCATGTGCTTGTCCTCGCGCCGCCCGGACAGGATCTCATCGCCGATGACAATCAAACCGAAACCCATGGTGTTCCTCGCTCAGGATTGTTCAATGCGGCGCACGTCGCCCGGCGCCAGGTCGATCACGTCGGTGGCGGGCGGCGGCGGGGGTGCCGCGGCGTCGCGCTCGGCGCGCAATTCAGCCAATGCCCGGAGGCAGAAATGGCCGAACCAGAGCGCCGAGAAGATAAAGATCAGCACGTACAGCCACAGCGTGCCGGCCAGCACCACCGGAAACAGAAAGATGATGACAGCCGACCAGACCCACAGCAAGGTCGGCGCGGAGCCAAGCAGGCCCACGGCCACGCCGATCATCAGCAGCGAGGTGCGATGGCGCTTCATCAGCGTCTTGCGCTCCTCGGCCGTGGCGTGTTCGGCCAGGGCGTCGTAGGTCATCACGCGGTAGGTGAGCCAGCCCCACAGCACGGGCGGAATCAGCGCGAAGAACGGCGGAATCAGCCATAGCGGCATCGTCACGAGCACCAGCAACAGGAACACCACGGTGTTGCTGAGCGCCTGGAACACGCTGCCGGCGACGCTGCCGCCGCGCGCCTTGACCAGCCCCGGATAGCTGCGGTCCAGGTGCTTCACCACGGCCGGCACCGAGAACAGGCTGATGAAGATCAGCATCGACGCGATCACCAGCGGCACAGCCAGCGTCAGCACGAACAGCGGCGCCACCACGGTGCGCAGCGACTGCAGACCGAGCCAGTCCAGCGCGGAGTAGATCCAGCTCGTGAAGACGGAGCCCTCGAGGATGGCGCGAGCGCCGCCCATGATCGGGTCCCAGCCCCACCAGATCAGGCCGCCCCAGAGCACGGTGGCGAGGACGAATGGCACCAGCGTCAGCATCAGCATGCGCGGATGCAACTGGCTGATCAGGGCACGGCCAAACGAGCGAAAGATATCGTTCATGCAGGAAAGCGGTCGGGAAAACCTTCAGAGCCTAGCACAGGCCGAAAAGATCCCACGCCGACGACATTCCCGGTCAGCGGAGCCGTAGCAGCCGCTTCACGCCCAGCCACTGCTGGGACAGGAATCCCGCGCCGTAGTCGCGGCCGTGGCCGGTGGGCGGCGGAAGCTGGTCCCGGATGCCCGTCGGATGGTAGGCCTCGACGAACCGGGCGGTGCGGAACAACATGTCCCACCACGGAAAGATCACGCCGTAGTTGCAGCCGCCAAGCCGCACCGGCTTGCCCGCCGCCTGCTGCTCGTGGCCGAGCCCCACCGCGTGGTGCGTGCGATGGAAGCGCGGCGAAACCAGCAGTCGCTCCCCGAGCCAGCCGAAATGCAGTCGCAGGTTGGCGTGCTGGAGGCTTTGCAGCAGTTGCGAAAGCGCCACCAGCAGCACGTACTGCGACGGCTCCACGCCAACCGCCAGCGCCACGGTCGCAAAAACTGCGTCACGTAGCATATCGTCCAGAAGATGGTTGCGATTGTCGCTCCAGAGCGTCATCTGGCGCTGGCTGTGGTGCGTGGCGTGCAGGCTCCACCACCAGCGATAGGTATGCGAAAACCGGTGATACCAATAGTCGAGCAGATCGAACAGCAGCAGGTAGACGAAGAAGCTGACCAGCGGGATCGACGTCACGCCGGGCCACCAGTCCTCCACGTTGATCCGCTGCCAGCCCAGCAGGCGCAGATGGCCTTCGAGGCCATCCATCAGCGGCGCCAGCACGAAGAACATCGCGAGCCGGAACAGGCCCAGGCGATGGATCATCGTATAGAGCATGTCCGTGCGCACGGCGGCGCGGTCCGTCACCGGCTCCACGGGTCGCAATTTCTCCAACGGGCCGAGGATCAGCACCATCACTGCGATCTGCACCACACCCACCAGCAACCATTCGGTGCCTGTGAAGGCGTCCTCGGCATAGCCGCCGAAGCCGAGGTGGTAGACCACCGGCAGCACCACGCCCTGGAATACCGTGGCTTCCACCTGGCCTACCCAGAGGCTGATCCAGTTCGTGAACGCGTCCCACATTACCGCCGGCCCTCCGCCCCGTGCTGCTGGAACCAATCCTTGTAGCGGGGATGCTCGCGCAGCGTGGCGAAGCAGAAGCCCTTCTGTTCGAGGCCGGTCAGCAGCGGTTCGAGCACGCCCGGTGCCCAGGGGTCCTTGCGCGACCAGATACCGAGGTGCGCCATCGTAATATCGCCATCCCGGAGGTCGCGCAGCGCGCGGTCCAGCAAAGCCCGGTTCGGAAATTTCTCGGAAGACAGTTCGTCGCCGAGGAAGCCGGCCGGCGCCCAGCCCACGTGCTTGAAGCCGCATTGCTCGGCCCAGGCCAGCGTCTGCGGGGCGGTGCGGCCGCCCGGCGAGCGCCAGATCGGCGCCATCGGCTGGCCAGTCATCGACTGGAATGCCTGGGCGCTGCGGCGCAGTTCCGTGCAGAAGGCGTCGGCAGTCATCGCGACGTCCTTGCCGCCCTGCGCGCCAAACTGCGGACGCATCGTCACCTTGTCCCCGTGCACCCCGCGCAGGTAGACGTGATCGAACGTATGGGAACCGAACACGTGCCCATCGGCGGCCAACGCTTTCCAGTAAGGGGCCCAGGTCGGGTCCAGCGAGTTGTCATGATTGACGGTCGGCTCGCTGGCCAGGAAGAACGTGGCGCGGATATGATGCCGGCGCAGCGTGCGGGCGATCAGTTCCGCCTGGCTCATGCTGCCGGCGTCGAAGGTCAGGTACAGCGTACCGGCACGGCAACTGGCGGCGGCGTCCGCCGCCGAGGCAGCACCGGCCAGCGCCAGCATCGCGGCCAGCATGGCAAGAATACGAATCAGCAGCCGAGCCATGTCGAACCCTGCCTCAGTAGAGCGGCGCCCGCGTGCGGAAGTAGATACCGTGCGGCGACTTGCCCACGCGGATGGTCTTGACCAGCTTGCGGCTCGCCACGTCGATCAGCCCCACCGAACGCGCCCAGCGGAACGTCACCCAGAGTGTCTTGCCATCGGCGGTCAACTCCATGTCGTCGGGCCCCGGCAGCAGGCCGGTGATATCGCCAACTTTCGACAGCGTCTGCTGGTCAATGATGCTGATGGACCCCGAGACGCGGTTGGTCAGGAACAGATGACGCTTGTCGCCCACCGCGCGGAAATTGTGCGCGCCCTTGCCGGTCTGGATCTGCTTGACCACAGTGCGCGTGCGCCAGTCGATCACGGCCACGTAGTCGGCGCCGGTCATGCCCACCAGCAGGTATTTCTGGTCCGGCGTCACCCAGATCCCGGCCGGCGCCGAGCCGGCCTCCATGGTCCAGAGCACGGTCAGCGAATTGAGGTCGATCGCGGCGATCTGATCGCTGTCCTGCAGGGTGATGAAGGCGATCTTGCTGTCCGCCGTGAACGCGATATGGCTGGGCGTCTTGGGCAGCGGGAATTGCTTGGCGATCTTGAGCTGGTGGCCGTCCCAGCGGTAGACGTCCACGCGGTCGAGCCGGTTGCCCGTCGTCACGAACCATTTCTGGTCCGGCGAGAAGCCGATCTGGTACGGATCGTCGATGTTCGGTACGCGCTGCTGCACCTTGCCGGTCACCGGATCCAGGAACACCAGGTCGTTGCCGACCGCGTTGGCCACGATCAGCGACTTGTCGTCAGGCGTGGCAATCAGGTGGTGCGGTTCCTTGCCGACGGGGAAGGTTTCCAGCACCTTCTGCGTGTCCTTGTCGATCAGGGTGACGGTTGCATCACCCGAATTAAGGATCGTCACAACCTCCGCTTGCGCGGGGGCGGACACCACTGCCAATGCCAGCGCGCCGACCGACACCACGCTAGACACAACACGACGCAACGAGAGCATAAGACCGTCAACCATGAGGAATCGGGCATTCTAACGTTTGAGCCGGGGGTTACGCTGACCGTTTGCGCGAATTTATCTTTCGCCGGGCATTCCGACACAAATCGTGGTTTTCCACACGAACTCCGCGTCAGCGCTGCATGGACTCCCACACCTTCTGCAACCGCTTGACCGACATCGGCGCCGGCGTGCGCAGCTCCTGCGCGAACAGCGCGATGCGCAGCTCCTCAAGCATCCATCGGAATTCGTCCAATCGGGCATCTTCGGCCCCCCTGCCCTGCGTGCGGAGCTGTTTCTCGGCGCGCTGCCACTGTTGCACCAGCGGTGTCATCTCCTGGGTGCGCTGGCTGTCGCGGCCGGGGTCGCCCTTGAGCTTGTCCACGCGCATCGCCATCCCCTTGAGATAGCGCGGGAAGTGCACGAGCTGCGTGTATGGCGTATCGATCACGAACGACTTTGTCATCAGCCGCGCCAGTTGCGCCTCCATGTCCTGGTGGGCGGAGCCGAACGGCTTGGCCTGGAGCAGCTTGCGCGGAAGTCCCGCGTACTCGGCCAGGATCGCGCCCACCAGCCGCGCCATCTCCTGCGCCAGCAGCGACAGCCGCGCGCGCCCCTCGTCCTTGCGGGCGTTGAACTCGGCCTCGTTGCGCGGCAGCGGCGGCTGCATGCAGGCGCGCTCCAGCGTGACCATCACGATCTGGTTGCGCAGTTCCTCCTGCGTGCCCAGGGTCATGTACTGCATCGCCATTTGCTGAAGATTCGGGATGTTCTTCTCGATGAACTTCACCGGCTCGCGGAGCTGGATCGCGAACAGTCGGCGCAGCCCCGTATGGTGGATGCGTGCCGCCTCCTGCGGGTCGTCAAAGACCTCCACCTCGCAATGGTCGCCATGATCCACAAGGGCCGGATAGCCGAACAGGGTCTGGTTGCCCTTGCGGATTTCCAGCAGTTCGGGCAGTTCGCCGAACGACCAGGACGTCAGGTTTTCGTACTGGCCGGCCTCGGCCGCGGGCACGTCGCGGGCGGCAATGTTCTGGAACGACTGCTGCGCCTGTCCGCCGAACTCGGCTCGCAATTGCGCCAGATTCCGCCCCATTTCGAGCTGTCGGCCATGTTCGTCGATGACCTTGAAGTTCATCGCATGGTGGGCCGGCAGGGTCTCCTGCTTGAAGTCTGCGCGGCGCACCATCGTGCCGGTCTGCTCGCGGATGTCGGCAATCAGCACGTCGATCAACTCGCCCTCGCCGAACGGCTGGCGGTCGACAAACCCGCCCGCGTACTCGGGCAGCGGCACGCAGTGACGGCGCAGCTTCTGCGGCAAGGACTTCAGCAGCAGGTGCACCTTCTCCTTGATCATGCCGGGCACCAGCCATTCGGTGCGCTCGGGCCGCACCTGGTTCAGCGCGTACAGCGGCACGGTCAGCGTCACGCCGTCGCGGTGGCTGCCGGGCTCGAAGTGGTACGACAACCCCATGTCCACGCCGGCAATCGGCAGCAACTTCGGGAACAGGTCGGTCGTGATGCCGGCCGCTTCGTGCCGCATCAGTTCGTCGCGGTTCAGGTACAGCAGCTTGCGGTCCTTCGCGCTCTCCGCCTGGTACCACGTCTCGAAGCTGGTCTGGTTGTGGATGTCCGCCGGAATCGCCCGGTCATAGAAGGCGTAGATCAGCTCGTCGTCCACCAGCACGTCCTGCCGGCGCGACTTGTGCTCCAGATTCTCAATTTCGCGCCGCAGCCGCTGGTTGTGGGCGTAAAACGGCAATTTCGTGTCGAATTCGCCCTCCACCAGCGCGCGGCGGATGAACAGCTCGCGCGCCTCGGCCGGGTTCATCGGCCCGTAGTGCACGCGCCGATGCTGGTAGATGGGCAGGCCGTACAGCGTGCCGCGCTCCATCGCCAGCACCTGGCCGGCCTTCTTTTCCCAGTGCGGGTCGCTCCAGCTCACCTTCAGCAGATGGCTGCCCACCTGCTCGATCCATTCCGGCTCGATCCGCGCCAGCGTGCGCGCGAACAGCCGGCTCGTCTCGACCAGTTCGGCGGCAATGATCCAGCGGCCCACCTTGCGCGCGATCAGCGAGCCGGGCCACAAGTGGAACTTGATGCCGCGCGCGCCCAGGTACTCGCGTCCGCGCCCGTCGGCCTCGTCGAGCTTCAGGCCGACGTTGCCGAGCAAGCCGGTCAGCAGCGCCTTGTGAACCTGCTCGAACGTCGGCTCCGTCTCATTCAGGCGCCAGCCCTGCTCGGTCACCGTGGTCAGCAGTTGCGAGTGCACATCCCGCCACTCTCGCAGCCGCACGTGCGACAGGAAGTTGGCCCGGCACTGGTCCTGCAGTTGCCGGTTGGTCTTCTTGTGGGCCACTGCCTCCTCGAACCACTTCCACAGCTTGACCCACCCCAGGAACTCGGACTTTTCGTCCATGAACTTGCGATGGGCCTGGTCGGCGGCTTCCTGCGCCTCCTGCGGACGGTCGCGCGGATCCTGCACGGACAGCGCGCTGGCGATGATCAGCACCTCGCGCAGGCACTGCTGCTCGCGCGCGGCCAGGATCATGCGCGCCACGCGCGGGTCCAGCGGCAGCTTGGCCAGTTGACGGCCAGTGCCAGTAAGCTGGTTGGCCTCGTCCACGGCGCCCAGTTCCTGCAGGAGCTGGTAGCCATCGGCAACCGCCCGGCCCAGCGGCGGCTCGATGAACGGGAACGACTCGATGTCGGTCAGCCGCAGCGCCTTCATGCGCAGAATCACCGCCGCCAGCGACGAACGCAGGATTTCCGGGTCGGTGAAGCGCGTACGGGCGATGAAATCGGATTCTTCGTATAGACGGATGCAGACGCCATCGGCTACCCGGCCGCACCGGCCCGCGCGCTGGTTGGCGGCGGCCTGCGAAATCGCCTCGATCTGCAACTGCTCCACCTTGTTGCGGTACGAGTAGCGCTTGACGCGCGCAAGCCCCGTATCCACCACATAGCGGATGCCCGGCACGGTCAGCGAGGTCTCGGCCACGTTGGTCGCCAGCACGATCCGCCGCGCGTTCGATGGCTTGAACACGCGCTCCTGCTCCTGCACCGAGAGCCGCGCGAACAGCGGCAGGATCTCGGTATGCGGAGGATGGTGCTTGCGCAGCGCCTCGGCGGCCTCGCGGATCTCGCGCTCGCCTGGCAGAAAGACGAGAACGTCGCCGGGGCCGAGCCGGCACAGTTCGTCCACGGCCTCGACAATGCCGTCGTACAGGTCGCGCTCGCGGGCCTGGGCGGATTTCGGCGCGGCGTCGGGCGGCGCATCGGACTGGATCGGCCGATATCGCACTTCCACGGGATACAGCCGCCCGCTGACCTCGATCACCGGCGCCGGCTTGCCGTTACGGGCGAAGTGCTCGGCGAACCGCTGGGCGTCGATCGTCGCGGACGTGATGATGACCTTCAGGTCCGGCCGCTTGGGCAGGATCTGGCGCAGGTAGCCGATCAGGAAGTCGATGTTGAGGCTACGCTCGTGCGCCTCATCGATGATGATCGTGTCGTAGGCACGCAGCAACGGGTCGTTCTGCGTCTCGGCCAGCAGGATGCCGTCCGTCATCAGCTTGACGGAGGCGCCGGCGGACATCGTGTCGTTGAACCGCACCTGATAGCCGACGTTCTGGCCCAGCGGCGTGCCCAGTTCCTGGGCGATGCGCTTGGCCGTGGACGTGGCGGCGATCCGCCTGGGCTGGGTGTGGCCGATCAGGCCGCCGCCTTCCTTGCCTTCCCGCGCTGGGCCACGGCCGATCGACAGCGCGATCTTGGGCAGTTGGGTGGTCTTGCCGGAGCCGGTCTCGCCGGACACGATCACCACCTGGTTGGCCTGCAGCGCGGCGGCGATCTCGTCCCGGCGCGCGGAAACCGGCAGCGCTTCGGGAAAGGTGATCTCGGGCAGCGGATTAGCCATGCGGACCGGGCGCACGGGGCGCGGCTGGCGCGGCTCGCGCGGCTCTCGAGGGGTCTGGGCGTCGCGCGGCGGGCGCGGCGCGCGCTCCGGCCGCGGCTCGCGCCGCTGTTCGGAAGACTCCTGGGGCCGCTGCTCGGGAGGCTGGCCCGCCGGGCGCGCCTCACGTGATGGACGGGGCGGGCGTGGCGGCCGGGAAACAGGTTTGACGGGGCGTTGTGCTGACATTGGCCGGGATTATAATCCGCGGCATGAACGCCAGAACCTCCAATGCGCAGGCGCCTGCTCCGGCCCCTGTCGCCCCCGACGAAGACGCCCCCGCTGCCCTGAGCGCAGCCCCCCTCCCCGTCGCCGAACCCGCCACGCCGATCCCGTCCGCCACGGCCGCCGCCGAGTTGGCCGAGGCAAGCGGGCCGGACCACCAGCAGTTCGTGGATTGGCTGCGCGCCGTCGCGCCTTATATCCACGCCTTCCGCGGCAAGACCTTCGTGATCGCCTTCAGCGGCGAGCTGGTCAAGGCCGGCGTGCTCAACGCGCTCGTCAACGACGTGGCCCTGCTGCACGCCATGGGCATGCAGATCGTGCTGGTCTTCGGCTCCCGCCCGCAGGTGGAGGAGCAGTTGGCATTGCGCCATGTGGAATCCCAGTACGCGGACGGCGTGCGCATTACCGACAACGCCGCGCTCGAATGCGCCAAGGAGGCGGCCGGCGAGCTGCGCCTGGACATCGAGGCCGCCTTCAGCCAGGGCTTGCCGAACACGCCGATGGCTGGCGCGCAGCTGTCGGTGGTCTCCGGCAACTTCATCACCGCGCGGCCGGTGGGCATCGTCAACGGGGTCGATTACCAGCACACCGGGCTGGTGCGCAAGATCGACAACGACTCGATGCACATGTCGCTCTCGCACGGCAAGGTGGTGCTGCTGTCGCCGCTGGGCTTTTCGCCCACCGGGCAGGCGTTCAACCTGTCGATGGAAGACGTGGCCAGCGCCACCGCCAGCGCGCTGAAGGCCGACAAGCTGATCTACATCACCGAAGTGCCCGGCGTGCCGGACCCGGTGGGCAAGCTGATGAAGGAAATGTCGCTGCGCACGGCCGTGGAACGGTTGCAGAACAACCACCTGCCGCCGGACGTGGCCTATTACCTGGAACATCTGGTCAAGGCGCTCAAGGGCGGCGTGCCCCGCGCGCACTTGATCCCCTATTCGCTCGACGGCTCGGTGCTGCTGGAGCTCTTCCTGCACGATGGCGTAGGCACCATGGTGTCCGACACCGACCTGGAAAGCCTGCGGGAAGCCACGCTCGATGACGTGGGCGGCATCCTGCAACTGATTGCACCGCTCGAGGCCGATGGCACGCTCGTGCCACGTGGACGTCACCTGATCGAGCGGGATATCGGCAATTTCTCGGTGATCGAGCACGATGGCGTGCTGTTCGGCTGCGCCGCGCTCTACGAATTCCCGCGCGAGAACATGGGCGAGATGGCCTGCCTGACGGTCTCGTCCGAGGCCCAGGGCACTGGCGACGGCGAGCGGCTGCTCAAGCGCATCGAGCGCCGAGCCCGCGCGCTGGGGCTGGACCGGCTGTTCGTGCTCACCACGCGCACCGAGCACTGGTTCCTGAAGCGCGGCTTCGTCCACGCCACCGTGGACGACCTGCCGGAAGACAAGCGCAAGCTCTATAACTGGCAGCGCAAATCGATGGTGCTCATGAAGAAACTGTAACGCCGGCAGGGCCAAGCCCTGCCTTGGCCGGGCTTGGCTACAATAGCGGCCACGCAGCCGCCCAGAAACGGCATCACGAATCGGCGTCCTCACGCACCACAAAAGCGCCACGAACAAGGAGTTTCACATGGCCCGCACGGTCCATTGCATCAAGCTGAACAAGGAAGCCGAAGGCCTCGACTTCCCGCCGCTGCCGGGCGAACTCGGCAAGAAGATCTGGCAAAGCGTGTCGAAGGAAGCCTGGGCCGGCTGGCTCAAGCATCAGACCATGCTGATCAATGAGAATCGTCTGAACATGGCCGACACCCGCGCGCGCCAGTACCTGCTCAAGCAAACCGAGAAGTACTTCTTCGGCGAAGGCGCCGATGCCGCCGCCGGCTACGTGCCGCCGGCGAACTGATTCGCCAGTCTGTAAAAACGAAAAGGGGTGCTTTATCAAGCACCCCTTTTTCATGGGCGGCCGGTTAGGCCGCCCGGGCCACGCTTCCGGTCAATAATCGATGCGCTGCACGCCCTGCTCCGTGCCCAGCAGCAGCACGTCCGCGCCACGCAGCGCGAACAGCCCCACCGTCACCACACCCGGGATCTGATTGATCTGCTGTTCGATGTCCTTCGGCTGGGTGATGCGCAGCGCCGAGACGTCGAGGATCACGTTGCCGTTGTCGGTCTTGTAGATGCCGCCTTCCTTGGTCATGCGCAGGCGCGGCTGGCCACCGAGCGCGGCCAGCTTGCGCGCCACGGCTGCACGTGCCATTGGGATCACCTCCACCGGCAGCGGGAACGCGCCGAGCGTGTCCACGAGCTTGCTGCCATCGGCGATGCAGACGAAGCGGCCGGCCACGGCGGCCACGATCTTCTCGCGCGTCAGCGCGCCGCCGCCGCCCTTGATCATCGCGCCCGAGGCGTCGATCTCGTCGGCGCCGTCCACGTAGACGGGAATCTCGTCCACTTCGTTCAGGTCCAGCACCTGGATGCCATGCTGCTGCAGGCGTCGCGTGGAAGCCTCCGAGCTGGACACCGCGCCCGAGAAGCGCTCCTTGAACGCCGCGATGGCGTCGATGAAGAGGTTGGCGGTGGAGCCGGTGCCGACGCCGAGTACGGCGCCCTGGGGCACTTCCTGCTTCACGTAGTCGGCGGCGGCTTGCGCCACCAGCGCCTTGAGTTCATCCTGCGTCATGTGAAAACAGCCTGATTGCTTGGGGGGAAACGCGTAGTGTAGCGGATCGGCGTGTGACGGCGTTGTTTCCAACCGTGCCAGCGCCGTTACAATGAATGCTGACTTCCCAAGCGGGCGGCAACTGACGGAACCGGATGGAACAGATCATGACCGAGCTAGAGCAACTGAGACAATTCACCACGGTAGTGGCCGATACCGGCGACTTCCAGTTGATGAAGCAGTACACGCCGCAGGACGCGACCACCAATCCGTCCCTGATTCTCAAGGCGGTGCAGAAGGCCGAATATCGGCCCCTGCTCGAGCAGGCCGTGCGCGACCATCATGGCAACGCGGGCCTGGACGCCGTGATGGACCAGCTCCTGATCGCCTTTGGCTGCGAGATCCTGGCCATCGTGCCGGGCCGCGTGTCCACCGAGGTCGATGCACGGCTCTCGTTCGACACCCAGGCCACCGTGGACAAGGCGCGTCACCTGATCGGGCTGTACGAGCAGCGCGGCGTGGCGCGGGAGCGCGTGCTGATCAAGATCGCCTCCACCTGGGAAGGTATCAAGGCAGCCGAGATCCTCCAGCGCGAGAACATCCGTTGCAATATGACGCTGCTGTTCTCGCTGGTGCAGGCCGTGGCCTGTGCCGAGGCCGGCGCGCAGCTGATCTCCCCGTTCGTCGGCCGTATCCTCGACTGGTACAAGAAGCAGGCAGGTGACAAGTGGGACGCCGACGCCAATGCCGGCGACAACGACCCGGGCGTGCGCTCGGTGCGGCAGATCTACGACTACTACAAGAGTTTCGGCCATGCGACCGAGGTGATGGGCGCGAGCTTCCGCGGCACCGGCCAGATCCTGGCCCTGGCTGGCTGCGACCTGCTGACGATCAGCCCGGAGCTGCTCGAGCAGTTGGCGGCTGGGCGCGGCACGGTCGAGCGCAAGCTGTCGGTAGAGCATGCGCAGGCAGCGAATGTGGCGCGCGTCGTGGCCGACGAGCCGGCGTTCCGCTGGCAACTGAACGAGGACGCGATGGCCACCGAAAAGCTGGCCGAAGGCATCCGCCTGTTCGCTGCCGACGCGGTGAAGCTGGAAAAGCTGGTGGGAGAGCTGGCCGCCTAGGCCCTTACCACAGCGCCGGCAGGCACTGCCCTGCTGGCGCCGCCAGCACGAGGTCCGCGGTGGCGTCCAGCGCCGACGGCTGCGGATTGACCACGATCACGAACGCCCCGTTCTCCCTGGCCATGCCCGGCAGCGCCGCCGCCGGATACACCAGCCCCGACGTGCCAACCACCAGGCACAGATCGCAGGTCTCCGCCGCGTGCTCGGCGCGATAGCGCGCCACGCGCGGCAGATCCTCCCCAAACCAGACCACCCCGGGCCGCATCATCGCGCCGCACAGCGCGCAATGCGGCGGCTCGCCCGGTACCGGCGGCACCGTGTCGCAGTGTCCGCAGCCATCCAGCCATTTGTTGGCGAACAGGTTGCCGTGCAACTCGATCACATGCTGGCTGCCGGCCTGCTGGTGCAATCCGTCGATATTCTGCGTGACCAGCGTGACCGGTTTCTGGTCCGCCAGCTGCGCCAGCGCGAAGTGCGCGGGGTTGGGCTGGGTGGCCGAAACCATCGCGCGGCGGTGCTCGTACCACTGCCAGACCAGCGCCGGCTGGCGCCGGAACGCGGCCTCTGTAGCGAGATCTTCGGGGTCGAAGCGGGCCCAGAGGCCCGTCAGCGCGTCACGGAACGTCGGCACGCCCGATTCCGCCGAGACCCCCGCGCCAGTCAGCACGAATATCTGGCGCGCCGCCGCGATTCGGTCACGCGCCTGGGCGAGCAATGCCGCGTCCAGAATCATCGCCAATATGCCGATGTCAGCGCGGCAGTCGGCGCTGGCGCACCGCCTCGTACAGGCAGACGCCGCTCGCCACCGACACGTTCAGGCTTTCCACGCCGCCCGCCATCGGAATGCCGACCAGCTCGTCGCAGGTCTCGCGCGTCAACCGGCGCATGCCCTCGCCTTCGGCGCCCATGACGATCGCCATCGGGCCCTTGAGGTCCAAGTCGTACAGCGTCTTCTCGGCGCCGTCGACCGTGCCGACCACCCAGATGCCGCGCTCCTGCAGCTCGCGCAGCGTGCGCGCGAGGTTGGTCACGGTGATGTAAGGCACGGTTTCGGCCGCGCCGCTGGCCACCTTGGCCACCGTGGTGTTCAGCCCGACGCTGCGATCCTTCGGGGCGATCACGGCATGCGCGCCGGCGCCATCGGCCACGCGCAGGCAGGCGCCGAGGTTGTGCGGATCGGTCACGCCATCGAGCACCAGCAGCAGCGGCGTGCCTTCGATGCTATCGAGCAGTTCGTCCAGATTGAGCGCCAGCGAGATGTCGTCGGCACGCGCCACCACGCCCTGGTGGCGATCGGTGCCGGCCATGCCGCGCAGGCGGTCGGCATCCACCGGATGCAGGCGCACGTTCAGGCTTTCCGCGAGGCGGATGAAGTCCTGCATGCGGCGGTCGCGTCGGTTGGATTCGATATAGATGTCGGACACGCTCTTCGCGTCTTGGCGAAGGCGTGCGTTCACGGCGTGAAAGCCGATCAGGAGTTTGTGTTTGGCCATGGCGGGATTGTACCCGCCATGGCCACCCCGGCGCCGCGTGTTTTAACGCTTGCGTGCCGGGCGCGCGGTCTTGGCCGCCGCCTTGGCGGTGCGCTTGGCCGTGGGCTTGCGCGGCTGCTCGAGGTGCGCGGGCTTGGGCTTGGCCGCGCGCTTGGCCGGCTTGCCGCCGGACTTGCCATGCGGCGCATGACCCACATGCGGCTTCATCGGCGTGATCACGGCCTCGAACACCGGCTGCTCCTCGATCACGCGGTCCAGCGTCTCGTCGAACGATTCCTCAGGCTTCGACGTGCCGCCAAGCAGCGCCGCCAGCTGACGGCCCTTCTTGCGCGCGGGCACCGCATGGGCGGCCGGCACGCGCGGTTGCACTTCGGGTCCCGTCGTGCGGGCGCGCAGCGTCTTGGCCGACGGCTCCTGCACCAGGCGGAAGTCGATCTTGCGAGCGTCCAGGTCGACGCGCGACACCTGCACGCGCACGCGGTCGGTCAGCCGATAGCGGATGCCCGTGCGCTCGCCGCGCAGTTCGTTGCGTGCCTCGTCGAACTGGAAGTAGTCGCTGCCCAGTTCGGTCACGTGCACCAGCCCTTCGACATAGAGTTCGTCGAGCTGCACGAAGATGCCGAACGAGGTGACCGCGCTGACCGTGCCGGCGAAGTCGCTGCCGAGCTTGTCGCGCATGAAGTAGCACTTCAGCCAGGCCTCCACATCGCGCGAGGCCTCGTCAGCCCGGCGCTCGTTTGCCGAGCAGTGCAGGCCCAACTCATCCCAGATGGCTTCGTTGCGCTTGGCCCGGGCGGCCGAGTTCTGCGCCTTCTTCTCGGCATCGGCCGCGTTCAAGCGGCGCGCCTTGGGCGAGACCGCTGTGTTCAGCTCGGTGCCGTGCGCGAACGCCGGTTGGTACTTGGTGTGCGCCAGCACGGCCTTGATCGCGCGGTGCACGAGCAGGTCGGGATAGCGACGGATCGGACTCGTGAAGTGGGCGTAAGCCTCATACGCGAGGCCGAAGTGGCCGATATTGTCGGGGCTGTAGACCGCCTGCTGCATCGAGCGCAGCAGCATGGTCTGGAGCATCGGCGCGTCGGGGCGGGACTTGATCTTGTCCATGACCTCGGCGTAGTCCGATGCCTGCGGCTTGTCGCCACCGCCCAGAGACAGGCCGGACGTGCGCAGGAACTCTCGCAGATTCTTGAGTTTTTCCTCGCTCGGGCCCGCGTGGATGCGGTACAGCGCCGGATGCTTGAAGCGCTCGAGGAAGTCGGCCGCGCAGACGTTGGCCGTCAGCATGCACTCCTCGATCAGCCGGTGCGCGTCGTTGCGGGTGCGCGGCAGGATCTGCTCGATCTTGCCCTGTGCGTTGCAGACGATGTAGGTCTCGGTGGTGTCGAAGTCGATCGCCCCGCGCTCGCGGCGCGCCTTGAGCAGGACCTGGAACAGCTCGTACAGGTTCTGCATGTGCGGCACGAGGTCACCGCGCTTGTGCGCCTCGGGACCCTTGGTGTTCGACAGCACGGCCCAGACCTCGTTGTAGGTCAGGCGCGCCTTGGAGTGCATCACCGCCGGGTAGAACTGGTAGCCCTTGAGTTCGCCCTTGGCCGTGATCACCGCGTCGCAGACCATGCACAGGCGGTCCACGTGCGGGTTCAGCGAGCAGAGGCCGTTGGACAGCTTCTCGGGCAGCATCGGAATCACGCGGCGCGGGAAGTAGACCGACGTGGCGCGGTCCAGCGCATCGGCGTCCAGCGGCGTGCCTGGGCGCACGTAGTGCGACACGTCGGCAATCGCCACGATCAGGCGCCAGCCCTTGGCGCGGCCGATCTTGACCGGCTCGCAATAGACGGCATCGTCGAAGTCGCGCGCGTCTTCGCCATCGATGGTGACCAGCGGGATGTCGCGCAGGTCGATGCGATGGTCGAGGTCGGCTTCGCGCACCTCGTCCGGCAGCCCCTGCGCTTCCTTGGCGGCGGCCGGCGAGAACGCATGCGGCACACCGTACTTGCGCACGGCGATCTCGATTTCCATGCCGGGATCGTCGATATCGCCAAGAATTTCCACCACGCGGCCCACGGGCTGCACGTAGCGGTCCGGATACTCGATCAGCTCCACGCTGACCACCTGTCCCACGCGGGCCTTGCCCTGCTGCTTGGGCGGAATCAGAATGTCCTGGCCGATGCGCTTGTCCTCGGGCGCTACCACGAGCACCCCGTTCTCGGACAGCAGGCGACCAATCACATAGCGGTTGGCGCGCTCGACGATCTCGACGATCTGCCCTTCCGGGCGGCCACGGCGGTCGTAGCCCACCACGCGCACTTGCGCGCGGTCGTTGTGCATCGCCTTCTGGAGTTCGCGCTCGGGCAGGAAGACATCGTCCTCACCGTCATCGCGAATCAGGAAACCGAAACCATCGCGGTGCCCCTGCACACGGCCGACGATGAAATTCGGTTGGTGGGCCAGCTCATAGCGGCCCTTGCGGTTCAGTTCGATCTGGCCGTCGCGCTCCATCGCGGCGAGGCGCTTCTGGAAGCCGTCGTGCTCCTTGCGCGTGACGGCCAGGGCCTTGGCGATATCGCCTGCCGATTGCGGCGACCCCGAAGTTCTCAGCACGCCGAGGATTTCTTCCCGGCTAGGGATCGGATAGTTGTTCTGATTCAATTTTTCTGGAAACTATTTGACAAACGTTTTACGGTCGCTATAATGGCGGCTTCGGTTGTTTCGACACCTGCCCAGGTGGCGGAATTGGTAGACGCACTAGGTTCAGGTCCTAGCGGTGGCAACACTGTGGAGGTTCGAGTCCTCTCCTGGGCACCAGGTTTCAGCGAGAAGCCCGCAACGCAAGTTGCGGGCTTTTTGTTTTGCGGCATCGCTATGATTTTCGCGTTGCCGACGCTGATCCGAGAAACCTGCAAATCCGCACTCCCCTCTACGCCATTCTGGCTTGTGAATTCATTGGCGGCACGGCGCCGTCGATGAGTGTATCAGTTTCAGTGCCGATTCCGGCATTATCCGGCACGATTCGGCCACCCTTCGCGAAAAACAAACGGCAACAATGGCCATTTACCGCGTTGACAGTTCGACCATCTGTAACTAAGATGGTTTCACATTGAGATTTCGTTCATGAGCACCAGCAGCCGGTTTGCCGTCGCCGTTCACACCCTGACCCTGCTCGCGCAGAGCGACGGCCCCGTGCCGTCGTCGATGATCGCCGGCAGCGTGGGGACGAACCCGGCGCTGATCCGGCGCATCATCGGCGCCCTGACCGACGCCGGATTCGTGGCCACAACGATGGGCAGCACCGGCGGCGCCACGCTTGCGCGGCCCGCATCGGCCATCACGCTGCTCGAAGTGTTTCGTGCCGTGGAGACACCGTCGATGATCACGCTGCACCAGAGCGCGCCCAACCCAGCCTGCATGGTCGGCCGCGAGATCACCGGGGCGCTGCGCCAGGTGGCAGACCGGGCGCAAGCTGCCATGGACGCCACGCTCGCGGACATCACCATTGCCGGCATGCTCGCGGATGTCGAACACGCCGCCGCGCAGCGCCGCAAGCGCTGATTTTTTTACCTCGATATGTAACCATCTTGGTTTCATATCGCCACTGTGAAGGAGCAATACCCATGAAAATCGCCATCATCGGCGCCACCGGCAACGTGGGCACCCGCCTCACCGATGAAGCCCTGCGCCGCGGCCACACCGTGACCGCCCTCGCCCGCCAGGCCAGCAGCCTGCCGGCACGCACCGGCGTGACGCCGCGCAACGTGGATGTGGCCGACGGCGCAGCTCTCGCCGCCGCCCTGCGGGGCCACGACGCCGTGATCAGCACCGTGCGATTCCTGCAGGCCAAAGCGCCGCAGATCGTCGATGCGGTCAAGGCCGCCGGGGTCGAGCGCTTGCTGGTGGTGGGTGGCGCAGGCAGCCTGTTCGTGGCGCCCGGCGTGCAACTGGTCGACACGCCGACGTTCCCAGCCCAGTACAAGGACGAGGCCGCCGCAGGCCGTGATTTCCTGAATGCGCTGCGCGGCGAAACCGCGCTGGCGTGGACGTTCCTGTCCCCGTCCGCCCTGTTCCTGCCGGGCGAACGCACGGGCAAGTTCCGGCTCGGTGGGGAGGAACTGCTGGCCGATGCGGCCGGCAAGAGCACGATCTCGATGGAAGACTACGCGATCGCCATGCTCGACGAGATCGAAGCGCCGGCGCATGTGCGCCAGCGGTTCACGGTCGGCTACTAGTCCGGCTACTGAGTCCGGATCGCGGATAGCGCAGCCGACATGGCGATGGCTCGGCCGGCTCAGGCCGCCGAGTCGTCGTCCAGCAGCGAGGCGCGCTTGCCGCGCTTGAGCCAGGCCGCCAGGTTGTGCGGACGCAGCGTGTCGTATTCCTCGAACGGCTGGTGGATCCAGGGGTTCGACGGCAGGAACGTCACATGGTAATCCGGCTCCACCTTCGAGCACGCCTTGTACCAGAGCACGGCCGAGCGCACGTCGGTCACGGCCGGATAGCGCTCCTTCAGGTGGCGGCCCACACGTTCCAGCGTCACGCCGGAATCTACGAGGTCGTCCACGAGCAGGATCTTGCCGGACAGCTCGCCGCGCGTCATCGTGATGTACTGGGCGATGTCGAGATCGCCCTGCTGCGTGCCCGCCGCCTCGCGGTAAGAGCTGGTGGCCAGGATGGCCAGCGGCACGTCGAAAATCCGCGACATCTGGTCACCCACGCGCAGGCCGCCGCGTGCCAGGCACAGGATCTTGTCGAACTTCCAGCCCGACTCGTGCACGTTCAGCGCCAGCCGCGCGACCAGGCGGTGGTAATCATCCCAAGAGACCCACAGGTTCTCTTCGTCATTGGTAGGCAGGTTCATGATCTGTTTCTTCTCTCAGGTCAGGTCTCTGGTCGATGACCGATAGACAAAGCCGATAAAGCTTCGGCCCGCATTCCGCGGGCCGATTGGCTTGGTGAGGCCGCGGCACTCGTGGCGCCGCGATCATGCTCACGGGTAATACCGATACGTCAGGCCACCTGGTACGGGTGGCGCAGCAGGATCGTTTCGTCGCGGTCCGGACCGGTCGAGATCATGTCGATCGGAATGCCGACGACTTCCTCGATCCGCTTCAGGTACACGCGGGCCGCCTCGGGCAGCGCGTCCCATTGCTTCACGCCGAACGTCGACTCGTTCCAGCCCGGGAATTCCTCGTACACCGGCACGCAGGCGGCCACGGCGTCCGAGCCGCGCGGCAGGATGTCGACGGTCTTGCCGTCGAGCTCGTAGCCCACGCACAGCTTGATCGTTTCCAGGCCGTCCAGCACGTCGAGCTTGGTCATGCACAGGCCCGAAACGCCGTTGATCTGCACCGAACGCTTCAGCGCGGCGGCGTCGAGCCAGCCGGTGCGACGCGGACGGCCGGTCACCGAGCCGAATTCCTTGCCGACGTTGGCCAGGCGCACGTCCACGGCGTCCTGGCGCGCGGGGTTGTCGTTGTCATACAGCTCGCTCGGGAATGGGCCCGCACCGACGCGCGTGCAGTAGGCCTTGGTGATGCCGAGGATGTAGTTCAGACGGCCCGGGCCGACGCCCGCGCCCGCTGCAGCCGCACCAGCCACGCAGTTGCTCGACGTGACGAACGGATACGTGCCATGGTCCACGTCCAGCAGCGTGCCTTGCGCGCCTTCGAACATCAGGTTGCCGCCGCTCTCGTTCACGGCGTACAGCTCGGCCGACACGTCCGCCACCATCGGCTTCAGGCGCGGCGCGTACGACAGCATCTCGTCGAGAATCTGCTGGTAGTCCACGGCTTCGGCGCCCAGGTACTGGGTCAGCATGAAGTTGTGGAATTCCACGTTCTCGCGCAGGCGCTCGGCGAAGTGCTTCGGATCAAACAGGTCCTGCACGCGCAGCGCGCGGCGGGCAACCTTGTCTTCGTAGGCCGGGCCGATGCCACGACCGGTGGTGCCGATCTTGGCGGCACCACGGCGCGCTTCGCGGGCCTTGTCGATGGCTACGTGGTACGGCAGGGTCAGCGTGGTGGCTTCGGAGATGCGCAGGCGGTTCTGCACCTGGAGGCCGGCGGCCTCGAGTTCCTCGATCTCACGGAAGAGTGCCTCGGGCGACAGCACAACGCCGTTGCCGATGTAGCAGACGGTGCTCTCGCGCATGATTCCCGACGGGATCAGTCGCAGGATGGTCTTCTTGCCGCCGATGATGAGCGTGTGGCCAGCGTTGTGGCCGCCCTGGAACCGCACCACGCCTTTTGCATGATCGGTAAGCCAATCGACGATTTTCCCTTTGCCTTCGTCACCCCACTGGGTTCCGATCACGACGACATTGCGTCCCTGGCCTACTGCGGATGCGGACATGTTGAATTGGTCAGAAGGTTAAAAACGTATTCTACTCTCGTTGCCGGACGGTTCCCGATTTTCGGGCGCACGTATGACACCGCGACAGCGATTTTGCGCCGAAAAAAGGCGCAAAAAGTCACATGGAGAGCGGAGGAAAATGCCGGAACGCGTCGTGCGAACCGGCTGAATCGGGTCTTAGCGCGGTACCACCACCCAGGCATCGCCCTGACGAACCAGCTGCCGGTCGCAGTTGAATTCATCGAGCTCATGAGTATGGCCGGGCAGCGACTGAATCACGATCTCGCCGGTCGCGCGCAGCGACGCGATGGTCGTGCGCAGGCCCGGATCGGCGTCCCACGGGGCGTAGATTGCCAGCGCGCGGACTTCCACCGGCGACAGTGCCGCCACCTCGCGCAGATCGAGCGAGAAGCCGGTAGCCGGGCGCGCGCGGCCGAAGGCCTCGCCGACCTTGTCGTAACGGCCGCCACGGGCCACGTAATTGGGCAGACCCGCTACGTAGGCCGTGAACATCACGCCGCTGTGATAGTGGTAACCGCGCAAATCGGAAAGGTCGATGTTCACGCTGGCGCCGCGTACCTGCGCGGCCAGCGCCGACAGCTCGTCCAGTGCGCGGCCGATGGCCGGGCTGGCCGGCAGCGTCGCGCGGGCGCGCTCGATCACCTCGATGCCGCCGTAGAGCGTCGGCAGGGCCAGCAGCGCGTCGCGCTCGGTCTGGGGCAGGCCTTCGGTCAGCACGCGCAGTGCGGGCACGTCCTTGGTCTCCAGCGCGGCAAACATCGCGTCCTCGATCTTGCGGATCGACGGCAGGCCGTCCAGCAGCGCCTCGAGGATGCCGGCGTGGCAGAGGTCCAGCCGCACATTGGTCAGGCCGGCGGCATCAAGGGCGGCCAGCATCAGTTCCTGGATCTCGACGTCCGCTTCCAGGCCGGCATGGCCGTAGATCTCGGCGCCGATCTGCAGCGGCTCGCGCGTGGCATGGAAACCGGCCGGGCGCGCGTGCAGCACGTTGCCGGCGTAGCACAGGCGCGTCACGCCGGGACGATTCAGCAGATGGGCGTCGATGCGCGCCACCTGCGGCGTGATGTCCGCGCGCAGGCCCATGGTGCGGCCCGACAGTTGATCCACCAGCTTCAGCGTGCGCAGGTCCAGGTCATGCCCGGTACCGGTCAGCAGCGACTCCAGGTACTCGAGCATCGGGGGCATGACCAGCTCGTAGCCATAGGTGCGGAACAGGTCCAGCATGCGGCGGCGCAGTTCTTCGATCTTGCGCGCTTCCGACGGCAGGACGTCGGCAATGTTTTCGGGCAGGAGCCAGTGGTTGGACATGGTGAATCTCTTCTCTCAAAAACGGTTTCAGGCCGGCTGGTCTGACCGGCCGGCCTGGCTATCCGGCGCGGACGGCGGTGCACTTCGGCGCGGCCCCTCCAGCCGGACAAAACCCCGGGCGGGCCGGGGTTTTGTCGAACGCACGCGAGTCTGCGCGTGCCGCCCTACTTCTTGCCTGCAGGTGCGGCAGCCGGACTTCCGCCGGACGAGCGCATATAGCGGAAGAAGTCGGAATTGGGCTCCAGCACCATCACGTCACGCTTGTCGCGGAACGTGTTGCGATAGGCCTCCATGCTGCGCCAGAACTGCGCGAAGCTCGGATCCTTGCCGAAGGCATCGGCATAGACCTGCGATGCCTTGGCATCGCCCTCACCCTTGACCACCTGGGCGTCGCGATAGGCCTCGGCCAGCAGCACCTCGCGCTGGCGGTCGGCATCGGCGCGGATCTTCTCGCCCTCTGCGGCACCGGTGGAACGCAGCTCGTTCGCCACGCGCTTGCGCTCGGCTTCCATGCGGCGGTAGACCGATTCGCTGATGGCGGGCAGCAGGTCCACGCGCTTCAGGCGCACATCGAGGATCTCGACGCCCACCGACTGCGCGTACTCGGACATGCCGGCACGAATGTTCTGCATCACCTTCTCGCGCTCGCCAGCCACTACGTCAGCCACGGTGCGCTTGCCAAACTCCTCGCGCGCCACGGAGTCGATCCGCTGCGTCATGCGATCCTGGGCGCCGCGCACGTTGCCGTTGAACGCCACGAAGAACTTGCGCGGATCGGTGATGCGCCATTTGACGAACCAGTCCACCACCATGCTCTTCTTCTCGGCGGTCAGGAAACGTTCGCTGGCGGCCACGTCGATCGTCTGCAGGCGGCGGTCCATGAAGACCACGTTCTGCAGCGGCGGCGGCAGCTTGAAGTGCAGGCCGGGCTCGCGCACCACCTGCTTGATCTCGCCGAATGCGAACACCACGGCGTACTGGCGCTGGTCGACCACGAACAGCATCGACGACACCACGGCCAGCAGGATGAAAAGTCCAATCGCGAAGGAAATCAGTCGGTTCATGACGGGTCTCCTCAGCGCGAATCGCGGTCGCGGTTGCGCATGCCTTCGCGCGACCGGATGTCGGTGCCTGCCTCGGGCACGGGCGGTGCGCTCGTGCCCGGCGTCGGCGCGGGCGTGGCGGCGGTGCCTTGCACCTGCGACATCAGCTTGTCCAGCGGCAGGTACAGCAGGTTGTTGCCGCCCTTGGCGTCGATGAGGATCTTGTTCGTGTTGGCGTAGATCTGCTGCATGGTTTCCAGATAGATGCGATCACGCGTCACCTGCGGCGCCTTCGCGTATTCCGTCTGCACCGAGCGGAAACGGGCCGCATCACCCTCGGCCTGCGCCACCACGCGGGAGCGGTAGCCCTCGGCCTCTTCCTTGAGGCGGGCGGCAGTACCCTTGGCACGCGGCAGGATGTCGTTGGCGTACGACTGGCCTTCGCTGATCGCACGCTCGCGATCCTGGCTGGCCTTGTTCACGTCATCGAACGCAGCCTGCACCTGCTCGGGCGGCTGCACGCTCTGCACGTTGACCGAGATCACGCGGATGCCGGTCTTGTACGCGGACAGGATCGTCTGGATCGACTTGGCCAACGACTGCGCAATCTCCTCGCGGTTCTCGTACAGCACCGCATCCATCTTGTTGCGGCCCACGATCTCGCGCACCGACGTCTCGGCGGCCTGCGTCACCAGTTCCTCATCGCCACCGCGGTCGGTCTTGTTGAAAAACAGGAATTCGCCGGCGTCCTGGATGTCGTACTGCACCGTGAAACGGACGTCGATGATGTTCTCGTCCTGCGTGAGCATCGACGAGTCCTTGAGGTTGCTGTCCTTGATCGACGTGGCACGGCCCACTTCCACCGAGCGCACGTTCGACAGGTTGACCACCTCGGCCGACTGAACCGGCCAGGGCATGCGCCAGTTGATACCGGGGCCGGTCGTGTACTTGAACTTGCCGAACTGCAGGATCACGGCGGTCTGGCCTTCCTGCACCATGAAGAAGCCGCTGGCCAGCCAGATACCGACCACGGCCGCCACGATGATGCCCATGCCGATGTTCGAACCCTTGCCCGGCGTACGGGGGCCGTTGCCGAAGTTCGGGCCACCCCCGCCGTTGTCCTTGCGGCCCAGCAGGCCGTTCAGGCGGCGGTTGAAGTCGCGCCACAGTTCGTCGAGGTCGGGCGGGCCGTCCTGCGGCCGCTGGTTCTGCTGGCGATTCTTATCCTTGTCCTTGTCTTCATCGTCCTGACCGTTACGGCCCCAGCGAGGATCGTTCAGCGAGAAGATGGCGCGCAGGCGCGACCAGCCTGCAGGATGCAGGGCTTGGCTGCCTGGCACAGAGCGCGAGTCAGGATTCCGTTGGAACAGGGGCATGAAGTGCACGGGTCCGGGAAGTTTGGAACAGGGGGATTCTAGCAGTCATCTTGATCACTTTTGCTCAAAATCCCCAATCGGGTGGCGAATCTCGCTGAACAACAATGAGATTGCCTGCTTAATTCGCGCGCGGAGGGTCCGAATCGGGGTCATCTGGGGCATCTGGGCCCTCCCAGCCGTCCGGTTCGAACATGGCGTCGTCGGTCAGCCCCGGCACCTCGGCCAGGCGCGGGTCGTACGGCGCCGGCGCATCGGGTTGCTCCGCCAGCCAGCGCGCCACATCGACGATGGCCTCGCGCAGCACGTCGAGCCCAACGCCCTCGCGGGCGGACAGGAACACGCGCTTCGGCACGCCATCCTCGTCGCGCTCCACGCGCGGGCCCTGCTCAAGCAGCTCGGGCGCGGCGTCGATCTTGTTCATGACGACGATCTGCGGAATATCCGACGCGTTGATCTCGGCCAGCACGCGGTTGACCTGCTCGATCTGCTCATGCCGCACCGGGCTGGAGGCATCCACCACGTGGAGCAGCAGGTCGGCGTGCACGGTCTCGTCCAGCGTGGCGCGGAACGCCGCCACCAACTGCGTCGGCAGGTCGCGGATGAACCCGACCGTATCCGACAGCACGACATTGCCCAGGCCCTCCAGGAACAGACGGCGCGACGTCGTATCGAGCGTGGCGAACAGCTGGTCGGCGGCATAGGCGCGCGCCTTGGTCAGCGCGTTGAACAGCGTGGACTTGCCCGCGTTGGTATAACCCACCAGCGAGATGCTGAGCGTGTCGTTACGCGCGCGGGCACGGCGCTGCGTATGGTGCTGGCGCTGGAGCCGCGACAGGTCGGCTTTGAGCCGCTTGGCGCGCTCATCGAGCATCCGGCGGTCCAGTTCGATCTGGCGCTCGCCGGGGCCGCCGCGCATGCCGATACCGCCCTTCTGCCGCTCCAGGTGGCTCCATGCGCGAACCAGGCGCGACGCCTGGTACTGGACCTGGGCGAGCTCCACCTGCACCTTGCCGACGTGGCTTTGCGCACGCTGGCCGAAGATGTCGAGGATCAGGCCAGTACGGTCGATGACATGCCGGTTCAGGAATCGCTCCAGATTCCGCTGCTGGGCGGGACTGAGCGCGTGGTTGAACACGACGATGTCGGCGTCGAGCGCGTCGGCCGCTTCCTTGAGTTCCTCCGCCTTGCCGGAGCCGATGAACAGCGCGGGGTCGGGACGCGAGCGCTTGCCCGTCAGCGTATGCACCGGCAGCGAGCCGGCCGTGGAGGTCAGCAGCGCCAGTTCGGACAGGCTTTCCTGGAAATCATGCTTGCCGAAATCCACGCCCACCAGGATGGCGCGAGACGGATCGGTATTGGAGGTAGCTCTGGGTTGCAAGCGGGAGGACGCGAAGCGCCTGAAGGAGAAACGGTTGTTAATACAATGGCCGGCTGCGGCAACGTGCCGCGGCGGATGGCACCATCCGCGTGGGACGGTACTGAAGAGGGAAGGCACGGTGCTGCGGCCGCATCGCAATGCGGCCGGCAGCGAGAGAGGAAGTATCAGCCCTCGGGGGAGTCATCCACGCGGAAGTTGACCGCGCGCGCAGGCACGACGGTGGAAATCGCATGCTTATAGACCATCTGCGTCACGGTGTTACGCAGCAGGACGACGTACTGGTCGAACGATTCGATGTTGCCTTGCAGCTTGATGCCATTGACGAGGTAGATGGAAACCGGCACGTGCTCTTTGCGCAGCGCGTTCAGGAACGGGTCTTGTAGCAATTGCCCTTTGTTGCTCATGGCACACTCCAAAATTATAGATTTAGTGATGGATGATGGGGACAAAAGTCCCCGGTTCAAGTCAGTTGGCGCAAAACCGCGCCAGAAAAAAGATCAAAACGGTACCAGGCTGGCATCAACGTGCAGGGCTTCCCCTGCTACCGTGAATTTAGCCTCAGTTCCAAACGAACGCAAACGAAACTTGGCCGCGAAGAAAGGCACCATTGCGCCTCATTCCTTCGAGTCGGCGTACGGGTTTTTGTTCGTACGAAATTCGATGCGCAGCGGTGTGCCCTTGAGTTTGAACGCCGTCCGGAAGCGGTTTTCCAGATAGCGACGATAGGTCTCGGCCACACCTTGCAGGGCGTTGCCGTGCACCACGATGATCGGCGGATTCGAGCCGCCCTGGTGCGCGTAGCGCAGCTTGGGGCGCGACGCGCCCACCCGCCTGGGCTGCTGGAACTCCACCGCTTCGGCCAGCACACGAGTCAGCTGCGGCGTGGGCAGCTTGACCATCGCGGCGGCGTACGCCTCGTCCACGGAGCGCAGCAGCGCGCCGATGCCGGTGCGTTCGCGCGCGGATACGAAGTGGAAATTCGCGAAGCTCAGGAATTGCAGCTTGCGCTCCAGGTCGTGCTTGATGCGGTCACGCGCGTGGCCGTCCAGTCCGTCCCACTTGTTCACGCCCACCACCAGCGCCCGGCCGGATTCGACGATGAAGCCGGCGATGTGCGCGTCCTGCTCGGAAATATCCTGCTGGGCGTCGAGTAGCAGGACGACCACGTTGGCGTCGGCAATCGACTGCAGCGTCTTGACCACCGAGAACTTCTCGATCGCCTCGAACACCTTGCCGCGCTTGCGCAGGCCAGCCGTGTCGATCAGCGTGTACGGCTTGCCGCCCCGCTCGAATTCCACATAGATCGCGTCACGCGTGGTGCCCGGCATGTCGAACGCGATCACGCGCTCCTCGCCGATCAGCGTGTTGACCATCGTGGACTTGCCCACGTTCGGGCGCCCCACGATCGCGATCTTCACGCCGCGATGGCTCTCATCCGTCTGCTCAGCGAGCTCCGGACGCTCCTGCACGGCCATCTCCAGCGCCTCGTCCACGAGTTCGCTCACGCCGTCGCCGTGCGTGGACGAGATCGCATAGGGGTCGCCCATGCCGAGTTCGTAGAAGTCCGCGGCTACCGAGGTGTACTTCATGCCCTCGGCCTTGTTCACGGCCAGCATGATGCGACGACCGGTCTTGCGCAGGTAGTCGGCGATCACACGGTCCTGCGGCGCCAGGCCCAGGCGGCCGTCGACCAGGAAGATGACCACGTCGGCCTCGACCACGGCCTGGCGCGTCTGCTTGGCCATCTCGGCCACGATGCCGTCCTTGGCCACGGGTTCGAAACCACCCGTGTCGATAACGATGAACGGACGCTCGCCGATGCGGCCTTCGCCGTAGTGGCGGTCGCGCGTGAGACCCGGCAGGTCGGCCACAAGGGCGTCCCGGGAGCGGGTCATGCGATTGAATAGCGTCGACTTGCCCACATTCGGGCGTCCGACGAGTGCGATAACTGGTTTCATGCAATAAACGGAAACGGGGGGCGGCATATGCCGTCCCCCGGCAACTCCGGAGTCATGTTGATCCGACAACCATCGCACGGATTACCGCGCGGCTGGCCGTATTCCCTGAAATGGGGCTTCCTGTCGGGCGCGGAACCGGGGCGAATCGCCACCTTCCGCAGTTGCTGGCACGACCAGGGATCATGCTACCGGATTGGCGCCGGCCGTGCGACAGGGGCACGGCCAGGCTTGCGTGCGCTGGCGATCAGTTCGGTACGAAACCGAAGATATCACCGTCGCGGGTCTGTACGACCAGCGTCTGGCCGGCCACGACCGGCGCTGCGCTGACGGCGCTGCCGTCGGTCTTCATGCGGGCCACGATCTGCCCGTCTTCACGGGACAGGAAGTGGACAAAGCCCTCGAAATCGCCCACCACCACCGAGCGGCCGAGCGCGATCGGCGCGCCCAGGCTGCGATAGCGGAGCTGGTCGTTCTTCCAGCGCTCGTTGCCGTTGGAACGGTCGAACGCGAAGAGGGTCGAGGTTTCGTCGCTGGCGAACAGTGACGTTTCATCCTGGGCCAGCCCGGTCGGCGAGGAGAAATCCTTGCCCCACTGCGGCTGGCCGTTGGCCAGTTCCAGGCACGACACACGGCCCTGGAAGGTCGTGGCGCACACCTGGCGGCCATTGACGGCCGGTACGCCGGTCACGTCGTTGAGCCGTTCGATCTCGGACACGCCCTTCGGATACGACACCGTGCTTTCCCAGCGCAGCACGCCGTTGCCGGGTGCCAGCACGCCGAGCTTGCCGCCCGGGAAGCCCATGACGATGCCGTCGCCAGCATAGACCATGCCCATGGCGGCGCGCAGGTTCAGCGGGGTCTGCGAGCGCTGGTAGATCCAGCGGCGGTCGCCGGTCTGGGCGTCGAGGCCGATCACACGCGTATCGGTCGTGCGCACGACCACGAGGCCGTTGCCGACTAGCGGCGCCGACAGCACCTCGCCGTTGACCTGCTTCTTCCAGATCTGCTTGCCGCTGGTGTCGAAGGCGTAGATCGCGCCCTTCTCGCCGGCCACAGCCGTCACCGAGCCGTCCGATCCGGGGCCCGAGGTCAGGTCGAGGTCGGTCTTGGCCTTCCAGAGCGTACGCCCCGAATTGCCTTCCAGCGCCAGCACGGTGCCGCCCTTGGACGACACGTATACATTATTACCAGCCGCCACCGGGGCCATCACGTACGGGCCGCTCTTGCCCACGTCGGCCTTCCAGGCCTGCTTGACGGACAGCGTGGCCGAAATCGGCTTCAGCTCGGTGGGCGGATGCTTGTTTTCCTTGCCGAACAGCGAGCAGCCGGCCAGCGCGCTCACGCAGGCGCCGGCGACTACCACGCGGGCGACACGGCGAGACACCACGGGAGACAGCGAACGGATGGCGGCGGCGCGGAGCAATGACGTCATAGGGATACGATCCTAAGGATTATTCGATGTGCCGCTCAGGCCGTGCCCAGCGCGTCGAGCTTGAACTGGATGATCTGGCGCATACCACCTTCATCGGCGCTCAGCTTCTCCAGCGCTTGGCGGTAAGCAGTGCGAGCGTCGTCGCGCTTGTCCTGCGCGGCCAGCAGGTCGCCCCGGCGGTCAGCGAACAGTGCCTCGAACTGGGCGGGCGGCGTGTCCTTCAGCAGCGCGAGGCCCTGGTCGTACGCCTTCTCGTCGAGCAGCACGCCGGCCAGGCGCACGCGCGCCAGCGGCGCGTACTCGTCGCCACCATGATCCACGGCCCACTGCAGCTGCGTCTTGGCGCCGGCCAGATCGCCCGCATCGTACAGCACCTTGGCCGCCACGAGCGCGCTCATCGGACCATAGGCCGTACGGCCGAACTTGTCCTCGAGGTCGGTGGCGGCGCGCTTCACGCGGTCCGCGTCGCGGGCCTCGGCAGCCTTGGTGACCTGCTCGTACAGCAGCGCGGCATCGCGCGCCTGCACGCGCTGCCAGTAGTTCCAGCCGCTCCAGGCCGCGAAACCGAGCAGCGCGGCAATCACGATCCACGTGATGATGTTGCCGTACTGGTTCCACCAGGCCTTCAGGCTCTCAAGCTGTTCCTGTTCTTCTAGATCGTAAGCCATGTCTCGCAAGCCATGTCGCGGCAGTTACCCGCAAAGGTTGATAAGTCCGGCCGTCCCCCGGGATCGGCCAGGCTGGATACCGCTGAATTCGCTTATTGTTCGTCTTCCGCGTCGTCCGCGGTGTCAGACTCTGTCGCGTTGATCATCGCGTCGATGATGTGGTCCACCACCGCTTCGGCCGCAACGCTTGCCTGCGGGCCGCCGTCACCAGCGCTGCCGCCACGCAGCTGCTTGACCTGCATCACGCCGGCCGCCACTTCGTCGTCGCCAATAATAACGGCAAAGGATGCGCCACTTGCGTCGGCGCGCTTCATCTGCGACTTGAAGCTGCCGCTCTTGCCATCCGGCGTGGCATGCACCACCACGTCCAGGCCGGCGTCGCGCAACCGCTCGGCGACGATCATGGCCTGCTGGCCGGCCGCCTCACCCTGGTGGACCAGATAGACATCGCAACCTGGCGCTTCCGGCGCGAGCTTCTCTTCGCGCATCAGTTCGATGATCCGCTCGATGCCCATCGCCCAGCCGCAGGCCGGTGCGGGCTTGCCGCCCATCTGCTGGATCAGCGGATCGTAGCGACCGCCGCCGGCAATGGTGCCCTGCGCGCCGAGCTTGTCCGTGATCCACTCGAACACGGTCAGGTTGTAGTAATCGAGCCCGCGCACGAGGCGCGGATTGATCTTGAACGGAATATTGTTGGCCAGCAGCAGGCGCTGCACGCCCTCGAAGTGGGCCAGCGATTCCTCGCCCAGGAAGTCGATCAGCTTGGGCGCGTTGGCGGCCATTTCCTGGAGCGCCGGATTCTTCGTGTCCAGCACGCGCAGCGGATTCGTGTAGAGGCGGCGCTTGCTGTCCTCGTCGAGGATGTCCTGGAAGCCCTCGAGGTACTTGATCAGTTCCTCACGGTGGGCCGCGCGCTCATGCGCCTGACCCAGCGAATTGAGTTCCAGCCGCACGTTGACCAGGCCCAGGTCGTCCCACAGGCGCTGGCACATGAGGATGATCTCGGCGTCCACGTCGGGGCCGGCAAAGCCAAGTGCCTCGGCGCCAAGCTGGTGGAACTGGCGATAGCGGCCGCGCTGCGGACGCTCATGGCGGAACATCGGACCGGTGTACCAGAGGCGCTTCGGGCCGTCATAGAGCAGGTTGTGCTCGATGGTCGCGCGCACCGCCGCCGCCGTGCCTTCCGGGCGCAGCGTCAGGTGCTCGCCGTTCAGCGCATCGGTGAAGGAATACATCTCCTTCTCGACGATGTCCGTCACCTCGCCAATGCCACGGACGAACAGCTGCGTATGCTCGACGATCGGCGTGCGGATCTGCTGGTAGCCGTAGGCACGCAGCATGCTGCGTGCGGCATTCTCGAACATTTCCCACAGCGGGGCGTCGGCGGGCAGCATGTCGTTCATGCCCTTCACGCCCTGCAGTGCCTTGGCGGCCTTCGTCTTCTCTTCGCTCATATCCGTTTCGTTACCTGCGGTGTTGCCTGCCTCGCTGCGATGCAGCCGGGCTCAGGCCACCGATTCTTGTACTTGCTGCGTGGCGCCGGGACCGTAGTGCGTGCGCACGTACTCGTCCACGATGGCCTGGAATTCCTCGGCGATGCGTTCGCCGCGCAGCGTCTTCACCTTGACGCCATCGACGAACACCGGCGCCGCCGGCGACTCGCCCGAGCCCGGCAGCGAGATGCCGATATTGGCATGCTTGCTCTCGCCGGGGCCGTTCACGATGCAGCCCATCACGGCCACATCCATTTCCTCGACGCCCGGATACGCGGTCTTCCACGTCGGCATCTGCTCGCGCAGATACGACTGGATGCTGGACGCGAGTTCCTGGAACGTGGTGCTCGTGGTGCGACCGCAACCCGGGCAGGCAATCACCATCGGCGTGAAATTGCGCAGCCCCATGGTCTGCAGGATTTCCTGCGCCACGTAGACCTCCTTCTCGCGCGCCGCGCCCGGTTCCGGGGTCAGCGAAATGCGGATGGTGTCGCCAATGCCTTCCTGCATCAGCACCGACAGCGCGGCCGTCGAGGCCACGATGCCCTTGCTGCCCATGCCGGCTTCGGTCAGGCCCAGGTGCAGCGCGTACTCGCAGCGGCGGGCCAGCTCGCGGTACACCGCGATCAGCTCCTGCACCTGCGAGACCTTGCACGACAGGATGATCTGGCTACCCGGCAGGCCGATTTCCTCGGCCTTCTGCGCGGACTCGATCGCCGACGTGATCAGCGCCTCGACCATCACGCTCTGCGCGCCCCAGGGCACGGCACGGGCGGCGTTCTCGTCCATGATGCGGGCGAGCAGGTCCTGGTCCAGGCTGCCCAGTTCACGCCGATGCGCACCGGCTTCTCGTAGCGGCACGCCAGCTCGATCATCTCGGCGAACTGCCGGTCGCGCTTGGCGCCCTTGCCGACGTTGCCGGGGTTGATCCGGTACTTCGACAACGCCTGTGCGCACTCGGGATAATCGTGCAGCAGCGTATGGCCGTTGTAGTGGAAGTCGCCGACCAGCGGCACGTCCACACCCATGCGGTCCAACTGTTCGCGGATGGCCGGCACGGCGGCGGCGGCCTCGGGCGTGTTCACCGTGATGCGGACGATCTCGGACCCGGCGCGCGCCAGTTCCTTGACCTGGATCGCGGTACCGATGGCATCAACCGTATCCGTGTTCGTCATCGACTGCACACGGACCGGTGCGCCACCACCCACGGTGACGATATTGTCGCCCCACACTACACGCGCCTGGCGCGATTGCCGGCGCGGCAACGAACCCGGCAGGACCGGCTGGGAAGCCTTCTCGTTCATAGCGTTACCACCTTGTTGCATCGCTTGATGCGCCACCCGACTGCATCACTGCAGCGTCAGGCGCGCCACATTATTTCGGTTGGCTGACTGGAAATCGACGGGCGCGCCATTGCGCGTGATCGATTCCACACCCTTCACATTACCCAGGATCATCTTGTACGGGCCGCCCGCGCCGCTGCCGGCAGCGGTATCGCCGGCCTTGGCGGTGCCGCCCAGGATGATCTTGCCGGTGCGGTCACGCACCTCGTACCAGGTGTCCGCCGAGAAGCGGATCTGGATCGTGCCGTCCGCAGCCGTGGTGGCCGTGGCCGCAGGCGTCGCCGGGACAGGCTTGGTCGTTTCCGTCACGGGCGTCGCCGTGGCGGCCGGAGCGGGCTTCGTTGCAGCGGGTGCCGACGGCGCGGCAGGTGCCGCCGAAGTGGCATCCGAAGTGCCCAATGCGCCACCCGTTGCCAGCGGCAGGCCCGCCACGGTGGTGGGCGGTGCTTCCGACGGCGCCGGCGAATCGTTACCCGCCATGACCGGCGGTAGCGCTGCAGTCACCGTACCGTCGCCATGGCTCTGCGCCGTGGTGGGGTCTTCCGTGACAACGGCGGCGGCCGGCGCTTCCGCGGCGGCTTGCTCACGCGATTCCCACCATGCACGGGCGTGGTCGAAGCCGAAATAGCCACCGGCGCCCAGCACCACGAGCACGAAGAACAGCCACACCCAGCGGCCGCCCGCCCCGCTCGAACTCTTCGAGCCGAAGCGCTTGCGGTCGTCGAACGTCTGGTTGATCGCACCTTCGCGGCGGCGCGTGATTTCCTGCACCGGTGCGGTCTGCGCCTGGGCGTGATACTGGCCCAGCAGCGCGTCGATATCGATATGGAGCGTGCGCGCGTAGGCCCGCATCACGCCCTTGGCGAACGTTACGTCAGGCAGGCTCGCCACGTTGCCGGACTCGATGGCCGCCAGCTTGGCCGACGCCACCTTGAGCCGCGCGCTCACGTCCTCCAGCGACAGACGCTGCGTCTGGCGTGCTTCTTTCAGTTGCGCCCCGATCTCGCGGGCCACGGCCTCGCGGTCGGAGTCTGTCGCGCCACTGCCGACGTGACCCGTCGTCGCAGCTTCCAAGGCGCGCTCTTGTTCACTCATCCCAAGCTCCTCTCTCGTAGGCCGTCAGCTCGCGCGAGTCGGGAAACCGGTTGCGGAGTTGCGACAGCAGCGAATTCTGTGTCGCTGTGTCGCCCTGACGGCGTGCAATACGCGCTCCCAGCCAGAGGGATTGCGCGCTGACAAACCGGCTGTTGTTGACCTTGCCGGCATATTCCTGTGCTTGTGCGAAGTCGCCGCGCTTGTAGTTCAGCAGCGCCAGGTTCGTATTGACCGACGGATCGCTGCGGTCATAGCCATACGCGGTCTGGAGGTTCTTTTCCGCCGCCACCATGTCGCCGTTGCGCAGCTCGCAAGCGCCGAGGTTGGTCAGCGGCTTGACCGGGCCGTTGGCGGACGGCGCCTGCACCGCGCGCTGGAGCGTGGCCTTGCCCTCGGCAAAACGGTTGGTCAGGCAGAGAAACCAGCCGTAGTTGTTGAGCACGTCCGGATCGTTGGCACGCATCGAGAGCGCCGTGCGGAAGCTATCCTCCGCCAGCGCGTTCTCGTTCATGCCCATGTAGATCAGGGCGCGCACATGGTAGGCGTCCACGGAGGCCGGATCGATCGCGATGGCCTGCTTCACCTCGTCCAACGCCACCGGATACTGGCGCGCGTCAAGATATTGCGTAGCCAGTTGCAGCCGGATGGCGGCGCGGCGGCTCGCTGCGGTCTGGTCGGAGGCGGTCTTGATGTCCTGCGAAGGCGGAGGCGGCAACGTGCAGGCGGACAACATCATCAGCCCTGACAGGGCTGCGACAATCAGACGGGTCATGCAGGACGGGCCTCCCGAGATTGACCGGCGGCAACCACCGGCACCAGTGGCGTGATCTTGCCGAACTTGCCGCGCTCGGCCAGACGGGTCCGATCCATGACCTCCCCGGCCAGTTGGCCACAGGCGGCGTCGATATCGTCGCCGCGGGTCTTTCGGATCGTGGTAACGATGCCCGCGTCCATCAGCACCTGGGCGAAGCGGCGGATCTGCTCGTTGTTCGAGCGCTTCAGGCCAGATTCCGGGAACGGGTTGAACGGGATCAGGTTGAACTTGCACGGCACGTCGGCCACAAGCTTCAGCAGTTCCCGCGCGTGCTCGACGCCGTCGTTGACGCCATCGAGCATGCAGTATTCGAAGGTGATGAAATCGCGCGGCGCGAACTCGAGGTAGCGGCGGCATGCCGCCATCAGTTCGGCCAGCGGGTACTTCTTGTTGAGCGGGACCAGCATGTCCCGCAGCGGGTCGTTCGACGCATGCAGCGACACCGCCAGCGCCACCGGCAGGTCTTTCGACAGGCGGTCCATCATCGGCACCACGCCGGAGGTGGACAGCGTGACGCGGCGGCGCGACAGGCCGTACGCGTGGTCGTCGAGCATCAGGCGCATGGCCGGCACCACGGCGTCGTAGTTGAGCAGCGGCTCGCCCATGCCCATCATCACCACATTGGAGATGACGCGCTCGTCTTTGGGGCCGCGGCCCAGCTGGGCACGCATGGCGAACTCGGCCATCCACAGCTGGCCGATGATCTCGCCAGTCGACAGATTGCGCGAGAAACCCTGCTTGCCGGTCGAACAGAACCGGCAGTTGACGGCGCATCCAGCCTGCGAGGACACACACAGCGTGCCGCGCGTGTCCTCGGGGATGTACACCGTCTCCACCGCGTTGCCAGCGCCCACGTCGAGCAGCCATTTGCGCGTGCCATCGGTCGACACGTTGTCGGTGATGATGGCCGGCGAGCGGATCTCGGCGCGCGTGGCGAGCTTCTCGCGCAGCGACTTGGCGAGATCCGACATGGCGTCGAACTGGCTGGCACCGAACTGGTGGATCCAGCGCTGCAATTGCCGGGCACGGAACGGCTTCTCGCCGAGCTCGCCGCAATAGGCGGTGAGCGCGTCCGCGTCGAGATCGAGCAGGTTGACGAGAGGGTTCATGACGGCAATTCCAGCTTTACTTCAGTACAGGTCGTGATGTCAGGGACAATCAGCGGCCGTAAACGTTCATACCCGGGAAGAAGAAAGCCACTTCCTGAGCTGCCGTTTCCGCGGCGTCCGAGCCGTGCACGGCGTTGGCGTCGATGCTGTCGGCGAAATCGGCGCGGATCGTGCCCTTTTCAGCCTTCTTCGGGTCCGTGGCGCCCATCAGGTCGCGATTCTTGGCAATGGCGCCTTCGCCTTCCAGGGCCTGGATCATCACCGGGCCGGAAACCATGAAGTCCACCAGGTCCTTGAAGAACGGGCGTGCCTTGTGCACGGCGTAGAACTGCTCGGCTTCACCGCGCGACAGGTGAACCATCTTGGCAGCAATGATCTTCAGGCCAGCGGCCTCGAAACGGGCGTAGATCTGGCCGATAACGTTCTTGGCCACGGCATCCGGCTTGATAATCGACAGGGTGCGTTCGATCGCCATGAAAAACTCCGAAAAATGAAGGGGTTACAAATGGATTAAACGTGCAATTCTAGCACGAGACCAAGACGGATTCGAGCGCGTGACCCGTTCGCCCCGTTGTGAGCCCTGGCGCACGATGTTGCGGCGCAATAAGTAGCGTAAAATACACTTTTTGGGTGCGCAGCCGGGGAACGGAAGGCCCAAAGTCTCGTCCAATGTTTGCGAAATCGGAAAACAACCAGGCCAATGCGTTATTGTTAAGACAAAGGCCCTTGCAAAACCGCCTACGCAATGCCACATTGACGCTGTGCCGCCCGGGTCTCACCCGGCGCCTCACCGAACATTGATGACAGGAGTCACCATGAACAACAAGCTGAACACCTACGGTTTCGGCAACAACGCGGGCGCGACCGATGTCGTCGTCCGCAATCGGGTCCTACGCAACACCTACTGGCTGCTGGCCCTCTCGATGATCCCGACCGTGCTCGGCGCGTGGATCGGCGTGGCCTCCGGCTTCACCCTGATGGCGGGCAGCCCCGGCCTCTCGATCCTGATCTTCTTCGCGGTCGCGTTCGGCTTCATGTACGGCATCGAGAAGACCAAGAACAGCAGCATGGGCGTGGTCCTGCTGCTGGCGTTCACGTTCTTCATGGGCCTGATGCTGTCGCGACTGATCAGCGCGACGCTGTCGTTCTCGAACGGCCCGGCGCTGATCATGTACGCGTTCGGCGGCACGGCGGCCGTGTTTGCCACGATGGCGTCCGTCGCCACGGTCAGCAAGCGCGATTTCTCCGGCATGAGCAAGTTCCTGTTCGTCGGCGTGATCTTGCTGATCCTGGCCAGCGTGGCCAACATCTGGCTGCAGATGCCCGCGCTGATGATCACCGTGTCCGTGATCGCGATCGGCATCTTCTCCGCGTACATCCTGTTTGACGTGCAGCGCATCGTGAACGGCGGCGAGACGAACTACATCACCGCCACGCTCGCGATCTACCTCGACGTCTACAACGTGTTCGCGAACCTGCTGGCGCTGCTCGGCATCTTCGGCGGCAGCCGCGACTGACGCACGACCCGCAACGTTGTTGCAAACGAAAAACCGGCCTTCGGGCCGGTTTTTTCATGCCTGCGCGATGAGCATCGCCGCCGGTCAGTCCCGCTCGAAGACCGCGATCGACTCCACGTGGGACGTGTGCGGGAACATGTTGACCACACCGGCGCCGGCCAGCCGATAGCCGGCTTCGCGCACCAGCATACCCGCGTCGCGCGCCAGCGTGGCCGGGTTGCAAGACACGTAGACAATGCGCTGCGGCAGCACGTCGCTGCCGGCCTGGTTGAGATCACCCAGCGCCTTGCAGACCGCCAGCGCACCCTCGCGGGGCGGATCGACGAGCCAGCGGTCGAAGCGGCCCAGCGCGGCGATATCCTCGGCCGTCACCTCGAACAGGTTGCGGGAGGCGAACGACGTCTTGCCAGCCAGCCCGTTGTACTCGGCATTGGCCAGCGCGCGCGTGGTTAGCACCTCGCTGCCCTCGATGCCCATCACCGACGCGCCCTGCGTGGCCAGCGGCAGCGTGAAATTGCCGATACCGCAGAACAGGTCGAGCAGCCGGTCCGTGGGCTGGGCGTCCAGCAGGCGCAGCGCGCGGCCAATCAGCACACGGTTGATCTGATGATTGACCTGCGTGAAATCGGTCGGCTTGAACGGCATGCGGATGCCGAACTCGGGCAGCGTGTACGCCAGTTCCTGATCGGCCGGATAGAACGGATAGACCGTGTCCGGGCCCTTCGGCTGGAGCCAGAACTGCACGCTGTGGCGGTCGGCGAAGGCGCGCAGCAGGTCCTTATCGGCATCGGTCAGCGGCTCAAGGATGCGCAGCACCAGCGCCGTCACTTCCTGGCCCATCGCGAGTTCGATCTGGGGCATGCGGTCGCGGATCGACAACGCCGCGACCAGCTCGCGCAGCGGCACCAGCAAGGCGGACACATGCGGCGGCAGGATCTCGCAGCGCGTCATGTCGGCCACGTAACTGCTCTTGCGCTCGTGGAAGCCCACCAGCGCCCCGCCCCTCTTCGCCACATAGCGGACGGTCAGTCGCGCACGGTAGCGATAGCCCCAGTCTGGGCCCGCAATTGGACGAAATACGACGTCCGGCCGCACCTTCGACAGATGCCAGAGATTGTCCTCCAGCACGCGCTGCTTGATGGCCAACTGGGCGCGCGCGTCCAGGTGCTGCATCGAGCAACCGCCGCACACGCCGAAATGCTGGCACCCCGGCTCCACGCGCATCACAGACGCCTGCTTCACCTCCACCAGATGGGCCTGCTCGTAGCTCCGCTTGCGGCGGAAACTGCGATAGCTGACCGTCTCGCCCGGCAGCGCACCTTCGACGAAGATCACCTTGCCCGGCGTGCCGTCTTCATTGACCAGGCGGCCGACGCCGCGCGCCTCCATGTCAAGGCTTTCGATCTTGACGATCGGGTCAGGAGACCCCGGAGTTGTGGCGGAAGCGACACTAGACTGCGTCGCCGGCTGGGCGGGTGAAGACACGGCTTGAGACACCAGTGGGACCTGACGTATTGTTTTGCGAAAGCGCGATTGTATTCCAGTCACGGCGCCAAACGGCAGCCGCAATAGAGGACGGCGATGGAACTGATTACGTGGAATATCCAATGGGGGCGCGGGGCAGACGGCAAGGTCGACCTCGCGCGGATCGTCGACACCATGCGCGGCATGGCCGACGCCGACGTGATCTGCCTGCAGGAGGTCACGCGGGGCTTCACGGACATGGCCGGCAACCCGAGCCGCGATCAGGTGGCCGAGCTGACCGCCCTGCTTCCCGGCTACCGCGTCATCTTCGCGCCCGGCGTCGACCGCACCGGGAACGATGGCAGCCATCGCCAGTTCGGCAACGTGGTCGCGACTCGGCTCGCGGTGCGGGAAGTCTTCCGCCATGCATTACCCTGGCCGGCTGATCCGGAAGTGGCGTCGATGCCACGCGTGGCGCTGGAGGTCACAGTGCAGATTGGCGCCAGGCGTCTGCGTGTGATCTCCACGCACCTGGAGTTCTATTCGAAGCTCCAACGCGAGGCCCAGGCTACCGCCCTGCGCGACTGGCATAAGGAGGCGTGTGATCACGCGCGGCGGCCCAGCAAATCGGAATCACGGCCCGGCCCGTTCACGCCGGAGCCACGGCCCATTGAAGCGATCCTGTGCGGCGACTTCAACGCCAAGCCGGAGGATGTGGCCTACCGGACCATGCTCGAGCGCTACCCCGATGCCACGCCGAACTGGCAAGACGCGTGGATCCACACCCACCCGGGCGAGCCCCACGCGCCGACCTGCGCCCTCTATGACAAGAAGCAATGGCCGGAGCCGCCCTTCGCGTGTGATTTCGTGTTCGTGACGGAGAATTTGCTCGCCGATGTGCAACGTTGCGAGGTCAACGGCGAGACCGATGCATCGGACCACCAGCCCATCCATCTGACACTGGACGCCTAGATTTCGGGCTCTTCGTCGTCCTCGGGGCTCATCGGCTTGAGCTGGAAGGCGCGCAGGTACTGCATCCACTGCTCGCCCGGCAGCTCGGCCAGCGACTCCTGAACCAGCGACACTTCCATGTCGAACTCGCGCGGCGTCAGCCCGCCGCGCATCAACTGGAAGCGGCAGTACATCAGGTAGGTGTTGACGACGTCAGTCTCGCAATAATCGCGAATTGCGGCGAGCTGGCCTTGCTGGTAGGCCTCCCAGACCTTGCTGCCGTCCATCCCCATCTTGCCGGGGAAGCCGCATAGCTTGGCCAGGTCGTCGAGCGGCGCACTGGCCCGTGGCTGGTACATCGCCAGCAGGTCCATCAGGTCCAGATGCCGCATGTGATAGCGGCTGATGTAGTTGTTCCACTTGAACTCGCGGCTGTCGTCGTCGCGGCCCTCACCCATTTCCCAGTAACGCGGCGCAGCGACCCCGTTGATCAGCCCACGATAGTGGAGCACGGGCAGGTCGAAGCCACCGCCATTCCACGACACCAGTTGCGGGCTGTAGCGCGCGATCAGTTCGTAGAACTTCTGGATCAGCGTGGCCTCACCATCCTCGAGCGTGCCGAGCGAGCCGACATGGAACACGGCGGACCCATCGCGCTGCGTGCGACGCAGCACGCAGGAGATGGCAGCCACGCGCTGCAGGTGGTGCGGCATGAAGTCGGAGCCGGTCTTGTCCCGGCGGGCGGCAAACGCATGCTCGGCGACTTCGGCGTCGCTCATCGATACGGGATGGTCATGCAAACGGCGCAGGCCGGCGACATCGGGAATCGTCTCGATGTCGAATACCAGCACAGGGGTCATAAAACAGCGTCCTTCCTGACACCTTGCGAAGCGAAATGCCGCTTGAGCTTGACCAGCGCTTCCTGCTGGATCTGGCGCACGCGCTCGCGCGTCAGACCCATTTCCTCGGCCAGCTCCTCGAGCGTAGCCGGCTCGATGTGGTTCAGGCCGAAGCGGCGCTCCACCACATAGCGATGCTTCTCCGACAGGCGGGCCAGCCAAAGCTTCATCAGGTTTTCCAACTCGCGGTGGGCCACTTCCTGGTCGGGCGCGGCGTTGTGCTCGTCGGAAAGGAAATCGAGCAGGCTAGAGCCTGGGTCGAGATCGAACGGCGTATCGAGCGAGGTGGTATGTTCATTGAGTGCCAGCACGTCCTGCACCTCGTCAGGCGTCTTTCCGAGGAGATGAGCAATGTCCTCGAGGCTGGCGTCGCGGCCATCGGTGCCACCTTTTTCAAGATGACGCTTGGCACGCAGTACTTGATTGAGTTCGCGAATCACGTGCACCGGCAACCGCACCGTGCGGGCCTGATTCATGATCGCGCGCTCGATGCTCTGGCGGATCCACCACGTGGCATAGGTGGAAAAGCGGAAACCACGGGTCGGATCGAACTTCTCGATGGCGTGCATCAAGCCGAGATTGCCTTCCTCGATCAAATCGAGCAGCGGCACGCCACGGTTCAGGTAGCCCTTGGCGATGCTGACCACGAGGCGCAGGTTTCGCTCGATCATCACCTGCCGCGCGGAGAAATCCCCGCCCTTGGCCAGCGTGGAGAAATGGAGTTCCTCCGGCGCGGACAGCAACGGCTTGATGCTGATGCGGTTCAGGTAATGCTGGACGGTGTCGGCGGCGAGTTCCGTGTGGAGCACGGTCTTGAAGTCGTCGTGCTCGGGCGCGGCCTCGGCGGCTTCTTCTTCCTCTTCCTCGTCCTCGGCTTCATCGTCGTCGCCGTCGTCGGCGGCGACGACGTCTACGCGCAGGTCGGTGGCGAGATCGGTGTCACGCAGGCCGGCACGCGAAACGGGCGTGATGGGCTCGTCGGTAGCCGGGACCATTTCGGCAGCAGGATCGTCGCCGAAGCCCTCGGCGTCCACCACGTCGGCAGATTTCGCCACACCAGCCTTTCCTTCCGGCTGCTTGGGACGACGGGTCCTGCTGACAACTCCGGATGAGACAGTTTTCTGGCGTGGCATGAAACCTCACTGTGGCGGCAGATACCGCATCGGATCGACCGGTTTTCCGTTCTTGCGAACCTCAAAGTGCAGCTTGACCCTGTCAGTATCACTGTTACCCATTTCGGCAATCTTCTGGCCCTTGCGGACCATTGACTGCTCTGCCACCAGCACCTTGTCGTTATGACCGTAGGCGGTGAGATACGTGTCGTTGTGTTTGATGATGACAAGATTCCCGTAGCCGCGCAAGGGGCCTACGTGAATCACCCTACCCTCGTCGGCAGCCAGCACGGCATCGCCTTTTTTACCAGCGATATCAATGCCTTTGTTACCTTTGTCATCAAATTTTCCGATCAGCTGACCGCTGGCGGGCCAGGACAGGCGGACGTCGCCAGCCGGGGCCGAAGCCGCCGCTGCTGCCGATGCACCGGCCGAGGGCGTGGCGGCCGGCACCGAGGCCGCTGCCGTGGTGCCGGAGGGGGTCCCGACAGGGGTGCCGACCGGGCGCGCCGCGTCAATCGGCTGCGACTGCACCGTGCCAGGCGCCACCGGCACCGTGGCGACGCCCGGGGCTACGTTAGCGTCGGCGCTCGGCGGCACGACGCGCAGCAGTTGTCCGACCTCGATCTGATTCGCATTGCCGATATTGTTCCACGACGCCACGTCGCGATACGACTGCCCGTTCTCGAGCGCGATACGGTAAAGGGTATCGCCTCGCTTGACCCGATAGTATCCAGGCGGCGCCGGCTCCACGGACGCGGCGGCCTGTCCACCTGCGGTGGAGGTGCGGTCCACCACCGGGGCGGGCATGGGCGAGTTGGCGCAGGCAGCCAGCAGGGCGACGAGCGCAGTGACGGTGAAACGTTGTCCCAAACGTGCGAAATGTTCCGATTTCACGATGTTGTGCATAGTTCGACTCAGATGGTGCCCGATTTTAAGGGCACAAAGAAAACGGCTTCAAGCGCGGTCCTGTGAAACCGATGACGGTTCAGGCGCTCGATCAGCAAGAGCTGCTGGGTGACGGTCTGGCCGGGGCCGCCCGGGGCGGATGCCACCACCGGGGCGATCAGCCGGCCGCCAATCGCCAGTTGCCCGAGCAGCGCCTCGGGCACGTCCATCCCGGCGGCGGCCAGGATGATGGCGGAAAACGGTGCGGCCTGCGGCAGCCCGAGCATGCCATCGCCGTAATGCAGGCGGATGTTCGGCACGCGCAGCGGACGCAGGTTCGCCTTGGCTTGTTCGTGGAGCGGACGAATCCGCTCGATGGAGAACACTTCCTGCGCGACGAGGCTCAGCACGGCAGCCTGGTAGCCGCAGCCGGTGCCGATTTCCAGCACCCGCGGGATCGGCTGGTCCGGCGTGAGGCCCTCGCGCAGCAGTTCGATCATGCGCGCCACCACCGACGGCTTGGAAATGGTCTGCTGATGGCCGATCGGCAGCGCGGCGTCCTCATAGGCCTGCGAGGCCAGCCCCGGCTCCATGAACAGATGACGTGGCACCGTGGCGATGGCGCTCAGCACGCGCTCGTCGCGGATGCCGCCGGCACGCAGCCGTGCAGCCAACGCGGTGCGGGCGCGATCGGACGCCATGCCGCCCCCGCCCGCCGTGGCCGCCGAGGCACGCGCCTCCACGGCACTGCCCGGTGGCGGCGGGGCCGCAGGCGGTGCGGACGGCTTGCGTGGCTTGACGGTCGCCGGCGCGGGCGCGGCCACCTGCCGGCCGCCCACGGCGGGCAGGCCGGCCGTGCGCTTCGGCGCGGGCTTGCGTTCGACTACCGCATCGAGCGGCAGCGGAAAGCGGGATCGGCGCGGCGTGGTGCTCATCGGCGCGATACCGGAATCGAAGACTGGAGGGCCGACGCGAACGACACGCCTACCCCAGCCACTGTCCGAGTTGTTCGAGCTGCGCGCGATGGGTCAGGTCGAGCTGCAACGGCGTCAGCGAGACAAACCCATTGGCGGTGGCGTGGAAATCGGTGCCTTCGCTCGCGTCGCGCGCGTCGCCGGCCGGGCCGATCCAGTAGTTCGTATCGCCACGCGGATTCACCTGCGTGATGACCGGCTGCGAAGGATGGCGCTTGCCGAGGCGCGTGGCGCGCTGGCCCTTCAGATGTTCGAACGGCAGGTTCGGGATGTTGACGTTGAGCAGGAACGGCTCCTGGGGCGGGCGGGCGATCACGCGCTCCACGATCTCGCGCGCCACGCGCGCGGCGGCGTCCAGGTGCTCCCAGCCCTTGTCCACCTGCGAGAACGCGATGGACGGGATGCCGAAAAGATAGCCCTCGATGGCGGCGGCCACGGTGCCCGAGTACAGGACATCCTCGCCCATGTTCTGGCCTTGATTGATGCCAGACACCACCAGGTCGGGCCGATCCTCGAGCAGGCCGGTCAGTGCCACGTGCACGCAGTCGGTGGGCGTACCATTGATGAAACGGAAACCCTTCTGCACGCCCTCGCGCGCCTCGAAAACCGAGAGCGGACGTTGCAGCGTGAGCGAATTCGACGCACCGCTATGGTTCTGCTCGGGCGCGATCACCGTCACGCGCGCAAGCGGGGCGAGCGCGGCATGCAGAACGGCAAGGCCCGGCGCGAGATAACCGTCGTCGTTGGCGAGAAGGATATGCATGGCCGCGATTGTACCCGAGCAAAGCGGCCATCGCGGCACCAAAACGGCGTGGAACCGCCGCCCGACACGAACAGAACGATCGTGCTTTTTTGCGCTACACTTCCCGGAGCGCAGACCATCGCCACACCACAACACCACCACCGGAGACAAGATGAAAGCCGTACTCTGCAAAGCCTGGGGCCCGCCCGATTCCCTTTCGCTCGACACCCTCCCGGACCTCGTACCCGGCGATGGCGAGGTCGTCATCGACGTCAAGGCCGCCGGGGTCAACTTCCCCGACGTGCTGATCATCCAGAACAAGTACCAGGCCAAGCCGGCGCTGCCTTTCTCGCCCGGTTCGGAGCTGGCCGGCGTGGTCAACGCGGTGGGCGCGGGCGTGACGCACGTCAAGCCCGGCGACAAGGTCATCGCCTATCTCGGCAACGGCGCCTTCGCCACGCAGGCCAAGGCCCCGGCGAGCGCCGTGGTGCCGATGCCGCCCGGCATCGACTTCGACGTGGCCGCCGCCTTCACGCTGACCTACGGCACCTCCCACCACGCCGTGGTGGACCGGGGCGAGCTGAAGGCTGGCGAGACGATGCTGGTGCTGGGCGCGGCCGGCGGCGTGGGCCTGGCGGCCATCGAGATCGGCAAGGCGATTGGCGCGCGGGTGATCGCGGCGGCGTCTACCGACGAGAAGCTGGCGGTCTGCAAGGAGCATGGCGCGGACGCGCTGATCAACTACAGCACCGAAGACCTGCGCGAGCGCGTCAAGGCGCTGACCGACGGCAAGGGCCCGGACGTCATCTATGACCCGGTTGGGGGGATTTATGCCGAGCCGGCCTTCCGCTCGATCGGCTGGCGTGGCCGCTACCTCGTGGTGGGCTTCGCCAACGGCGAGATCCCGAAGATGCCGCTGAACCTGGCCCTGCTCAAGGGCGCGTCGCTGGTCGGCGTGTTCTGGGGCGATTTCGCCCGTCGCGAGCCACGTAACAATCAGGCCAATATGGCGCAGATGCTGGGCTGGATGAAGGAAGGCAAGATTCGCCCGCACATCTCGGCACGCTACCCGCTGGAGCAGGCGCCGCAGGCGCTGAAGGACATGGAAGCGCGCAAGGTGACCGGCAAGATCGTCATCATGCCGTAACGCTTCTCCGCCCTTCCCCGGCCTGTCCTTTGTCTGGACATTGGCCGGGCGAGGGCGAATTTAACAACGTTTAACACAGAATTTCAGAGTTTTTCGGTCTCACCCGAACTCGGCTGCCACTTCATCAGCCGCTTCTCCCCCACCGTCACCATCCAGTCCAGCACCAGCGCGCACGCGGTCAGTACTACGATGCCCGCGAACACCGTGTTGATGTCGAACGTGCCTTCGGCCTGGAGAATCAGGTAGCCCACGCCGCGCGCGGAACCCAGGTACTCGCCCACCACCGCGCCCACGAACGCCAGACCCACTGACGTGTGCAGCGACGAGAACACCCAGCTCGTGGCGCTGGGCAGGTACACGTGGCGCAGCAGTTGCTTCTGGTTCGCGCCGAGCATGCGTGCGTTGGCCAGCACCACCGGACTCACTTCCTTCACGCCCTGGTAGACGTTGAAGAAGACGATGAAGAACACCAGCGTCACGGCCAGCGCCACCTTCGACCAGATCCCCAGCCCGAACCAGACCGCGAAGATCGGCGCCAGGATCACGCGCGGCATCGAGTTGGCCGCTTTCACATACGGGTCGAGCACGGCCGAGGTGAACGGGCTCAACGCCAGCCACAGCCCCACGCCCAGCCCGGCCACCGTGCCGATGCCGAACGCCAGCACCGTCTCCAGCAGCGTCACGCCCAGGTGGATATAGATATCACGCTCGACGACGAACCAGGTCCAGATGCGCTTCGCCACCATCAGCGGTTCGCCGAAGAAGAACGCCACCTCTTGCGAGCGCGTGGCCGCATGCCACACCCCCAGGATCACCACCAGCACCAGCAGCTGCCACACACGCAGCATGCCCTTAGAATCCGCTCGAAAAGCCATATCGTTGTTCTACGAGTTTTTGTATCGTCAGAGGGTCAGGCGACCTTGCGCTGCTGCGCGTAGCCCTTGAGCACTTCCTCGCGCAGCACGTCCCAGATGGCGGCGTGCAGCTCCACGAAGCGCGGATGGTTGCGGACTTCCGCCACGTCGCGCGGACGCGGCAGGTCGATCGCAAATTCGCCAATCGGATGGGTGCCCGGGCCGGCCGACAGCACCACCACGCGGTCACTCATGGCGATGGCCTCGTCCAGGTCGTGCGTGATGAACAGCACGGCCTTGCGCTTGGCGGCCCAGAGGTCCAGCACCTCGTTTTCCATCAGCTGGCGGGTCTGGATGTCCAGCGCCGAGAACGGCTCGTCCATCAGGATGATGTCCGGGTCCAGCACCAGCGTCTGCGCCAGGCTCACGCGCTTGCGCATGCCGCCCGAGAGCTGGTGCGGATAGCGGTCGCCAAACCCACCCAGGCCCACGCGGCGTAGCCATTCCTCGCCCTGCGCCTCGGCGTCGGCGCGCGGTACGCCGCGGAATTCCAGGCCAGCAATCACGTTGTCCAGCGCGCTGCGCCACGGCATCAGCGCCTCGGACTGGAACATATAGCCGGCGCGGCGGTTGATGCCGACCAGCGGCTCGCCGAACACGCGCACGGTGCCGCTGGAAGGCTCCAGCAGGCCGGCGCCGACGTTCAGCAGCGTGGACTTGCCGCAGCCCGTGGGGCCCACCACCGAGACGAACTCGCCGGGCTGGATGGACAGCGTGACATCGCGCACGGCGGTGTAGCGCTGGCTGCGGTCCTCGCGCGAGACGAAGGTGCAGGTAACGTTCTCGAGGGAAAGTGCGGGCGTGCTCATTGCTCGAAGAAAACTCGTCGAAAAACTGGACTCAGAGAAAACACAAGCCCGCCGAGCGTTGCGCGCGCGGCGGGCGGCGTGAAGGCGGGTGCGCTGACTTGTCGATTACTTGTACTTGGCGTTGGCGCGCTGGACGAACGTGTTCGTGAACGTGTTCTCGAGCTTGATCGACTTGCCCTTCAGCTCAGGATCGAACTGCTGCAAGGTGTTCAGCGCCGTCTTCGGGCCATCAGCCGGCATCGTGCCGTCCGGCGAGATGGCTTCCTTGACCTGCTCCCAGGCGGCCAGATAGAGCGCGCGGTCGCCCAGCAGGTAGCTCTCGGGCACGGTTTTCACGATGTCCGACGGGCCAGCCTTCTGCAGCCACTTGAGCGCGCGGACCATGGCATTGGTCATCGCCTGCGTGGTGTTGGGGTTCTGCTGGATGAAGGCGGTCGAGGCATACAGGCAGCCTGACGGCATATTGCCGCCGAACACCGCCTGGGTTTCCTTGAGCGTGCGGGTGTCCGAGGCGATCTTCACCTCGTTCTTCTGCGTCAGCATCGACACCACCGGATCCAGGTTGGCCATCGCGTCGATCTGGCCCGAGCGCATGGCGGCCACCGCGCCGGCGCTGGCGCCCACGCCGATGAACGACACGTCCGACGGCTTCAGGCCCGACTTGGCCAGCACGAAGTTGGCCATCATATTGGTCGAGGAACCCGGCGCGGTCACGCCGATCTTCTTGCCCTTCAGGTCGGCAATCGACTTGAAGTTCGGCATGGTCTTGTTCGACACCACCAGCACGATCTGCGGCGCACGGCCCTGGAGCACGAATTCCTGGTACTGCTGGCCCTTGGCCTGCAGGTTGATGGTGTGCTCGTAGGCGCCGGACACCACGTCCGCGCTACCGCCGACCACGGCCTGGAGCGCCTTGGCGCCGCCGGCGAAGTCGACGATCTCCACGTCCAGGCCCTCTTCCTTGAAGTAGCCCAGGCGCTCGGCAATCGTCAGGGGCAGGTAATAGAAGAGATTCTTGCCCCCCACGGCGATGGTCACCTTGGTCTTCTCGGGCTTGCCCTGCGCCTGCGCGCTGCTGAAGGTGAACCACCCGGCCAGGAACAGGGCCAGTGCGATCAGCGCCCGCTTCCAGAATGTCTTGTCGTACATGAGATGCTCTCCTACCTGACTACCTGTTTTTGTTCGTTGCGTGCCGCCTTGCGGCAAATTGCGATGCTACCGGCCGCGGCCGGTGCCCGCATCGGGATCAACACCTACCGGACGATGCAGACATTTGGCGGACATTGCCAACGCAACGCAATGCCGGCCCGTAAACGCAGCGCGGCGGCGCACAGTGTACGTGCGCCGCCTTTCGATCACCTTGCCATGGTCGGAATGTCTGGCTCCGTGACCTCCTCCGCTTTACTCCGCGTGGATGTCGGCGGACTTGATGACCTTGCCCCAGCGCGTCAGTTCGGCCCGCTGGTACTGATCCAGCTGCTGCGGGTTCATGTAGCGCGCCTCGGCGCCCAGTTCCTCGGCCTTCTTGCGGAAGGCATCGGACTTCATGATCTTCTCGATCTCCGAAGTCAGCTTGTCGATGACGGGCTTCGGCGTGCCGGCCGGCGCGTACATGGCGAACCACGACGACACGTCCAGGTCGGGATAGCCCGCCTCCGGTGCCGACGGCACGTCCTTCAGGCTAGGCAGGCGCGTCTTGCTGGTCACCACCAGCGGGCGCAGCTTGCCGGCGGCGATATGGCCCATCAGCGGCGGCGGCGTGGTGATGGTCAGGTCGACGTTGCCGCCCAGCAGGTCGGTCATCGCCGGGCCGGTACCTTTGTATGGCACATGGGTAATCTTCGTGCCGGCCTGCAGGTTCAGCAATTCCGTGGACACGTGCTGGAGCGAGCCATTGCCCGACGACGCGTAGTTGAGCTTGCCCGGATTCGCCTTGGCGTAGGCCACCAGTTCCTTGAGCGAGTGGACCGGCAGGCTCGGCCGCACCACCAGCACCTGCGGGGCGGACAGCAGGTTCGCCACGGGCGCGAAGTCCTTCACCGGATCCCACGGCTGCCTGGTCAGCAGCGGCGTGATCACGTGGTAGCCCGAGTACTGCACGAGCAGCGTGTAGCCATCCGGCTTGGCGCGCTGCACGGCCTGCGCGGCGATGGTGCCGTTGCCGCCGGGCTTGTTGTCGACGACGACCGACTGGCCGAGCGCCTTGGACAGCGGCTCCGAGATCAGGCGCGCGGCGATGTCCGTCGTGCCACCGGCCGCGGCGGACACCACCAGCATCACCGGTTTGTTGGGATAGGTGCTGTCCTGCGCCTGGGCGGCAGGTACGAATGCCATGCCAGCCAGCAGCGCAGCGGCCGTCAGTTGAGTCTTGCGGTTCATGGTTGTCTCCGTGCTTGTTATATAGGGAAGCGAAGGGATCAGAATGTTCTGGCGTTACTGCCCGGCGAAGTGCTCAGCCATCCAGGCCGGGGGTTGATGGGTGCGCAGGCGCGGGCCGGCGCGCAGCAGCTGGCTGGAAATCTCGCGTTCGACCAGTGCCGGCAGGCCCCCGACCACGGCCAGCAGGCCGTCCAGGTCTACGCCGGTGTCCACGCCCATCGACGCGAACATGTGGACGAGTTCTTCCGTGCTGACATTGCCGCTCGCGCCGGGCGCGTACGGGCAGCCGCCAAGACCGCCGGCGGCCGCGTCGAAGCGCGTGACGCCGGTCTGCCAGGCCGCGATGGCATTGGCCAGGCCCATGCCGCGCGTGTTGTGGAGGTGGATGGTCAGCCCGGTCTGCGGCAGCGCGCGCTGGAATGCCTCGCACATCGCCGCCACCTGGTTCGGATAGGCCATGCCCGTGGTATCACACAAAGTGATGCCCGACGCACCCGCATCGGCAAATCGGCGCGCCAGGGCCATCACATCGGCCTCGGGGATATCGCCCTCGAACGGGCAGCCGAACACCGTGGAAAGCGACACGTTCACCGGCACGCCAGCCTTGCCGGCCTCGTCGATCATCGCCGTCAACTGCGCCTTGGACTGCTCGCGCGTCATGCGCAGGTTGGCGCGGTTGTGGGTTTCGCTGCACGACATGACGAGGTTCACCTCGTCCGGCTGGCACGACAGCGCGCGCTCCAGCCCGCGCAGGTTCGGCACGAGCACCGTGTAGGCCACGCCCGGCACCCGTTCGATCTGATGCATCACGGCCTCGGCATCGGCCAGCGCGGGAATGGCGCGGGCCGATGTGAACGACGTCGCCTCGATGCGCGCGAAACCGCAGTGGGCCAGCGCGTTGACGAAGGCCACCTTGCCTTCGGTCGGCACCACCACCGGCTCGATCTGCAGGCCGTCACGCGGCGCCACATCGTTGATTTCGATCTTGGCCGGCCCGGCCAGCGGATAACGTTGGGCACTCATGCGATCACTCCTCGGGCGCGCAGGTCGGCGATGGCGGCCGCGTCGAAGCCGGATTCGGCCAACACGGCATCGGTATGCTCGCCCAGCGTGGGCGCGCGGTCATGGATGGCGCCGGGGTTGGCGGACAGCTTCGGGATGATGCCCGGCACTTCCACGCTCAGCCCCCGGGCCGACGTCACGGTTTCGATCACGCCGCGCGCCCGGTAGTGCGGGTCTTCGGCGATGTCCTTGACCGTGTAGATGCGGCCGGACGGCACGTCGGCCTCGCGCAGCACCACCAGTGCGGACTCGACGGTCTGGGTCTGGGTCCAGGCGGCGATGGCGGCATCGATCTCGTCCACGCGCTTCACGCGGCCGTCGTTGCGGGCCAGCGCGGGATCTTCGCCGAGGTCCGCGCGGCCCATCGCAGCCATCAGGCGGCGGAAGATTGCGTCGCCATTGGCGGCAATCAGCACATATTCGCCGCAACCGCAGGGATAGGCGTTGGACGGCGCGATGCCCGGCAGCGCGCCGCCAGCCGGCTGGCGCACGGCGCCAAAGGCCGAGTACTCGGGCAACAGGCTTTCGCTGAGGTTGAACAGCGACTCATAGAGCGCCACGTCGATCACCTGCCCCACCCCGCCGCGCGCATCGCGCTCGTACAGAGCCAGCAGCACACCGAGGGCGCCATGCAGGCCGGCGATGGTATCGCCCAGCGAGAGCCCGGCGCGCACCGGCGGCCGGCCCGGCTCGCCGGTCAGGTAACGCAGGCCGCTCATGGCCTCGGCCACGGCGGCAAAGCCGGGTTCGTCCCGGCGCGGGCCGGTCTGGCCGTAGCCGGACACCCGCACCATGATCAGCTTCGGATTGGCGGCGTGGAGCACATCCCAGCCCAGACCCCACTTTTCCATGGTGCCGGGGCGGAAGTTTTCGATCAGGACATCGGCCTCGGTGGCCAGCTTGCGCACCAGCGCCTGGCCTTCCGCCTGACGGAGGTCAATGGCGATGGACTGCTTGTTGCGCGACTGCGCTTCCCACCAGACGGAGGTGTCCTCGTGGATCATGCGCCACTTGCGCAGGGGGTCGCCCTGGCCGGGCGGCTCCACCTTCACCACGTGGGCGCCGAAATCCGCGAGGGTCTTGGCGGCAAAGGGGCCGGCAATCAGTTGTCCCAGTTCCAGGACGCGAATGCCTTCGAGAATCTGTTGCGCCATGTGAGGTGTCTCCGTGATGACCGTGGCTGCCGCGCCGCATCGATCTGCGGGACTGGCTTTTCATGTTGGGTCGGAGTGTGCACCAGCGGCGCGGGCGACGGAATCGGCATTCCGGCAAGCGGGCTTTCTCGGAACGCGAAGGGGCGGGCTTACCCGGAGTTCTCCCGGGGATCCCGGGGGATGGCGCGGAGATCGCCTTAGAACGGCGCGCGGTCGCCGCAGAGATGGGTGATGAGCAGCCGCGCCGACACGGTCAGCCCCGCCGGATCGCGCATGCCGATCAGCAGCGAGCGACGCGCCCAGGCGTCCTGCAGCGGCACCAGCGACAGCCCCATCGATTTCACGTGCGGCTCGGCCGCGATGCGCGGCAGCACGCCCACGCCCAGCCCGGCCATGACCATGCGGCACATCGCATCGAAGCTGCGCACCTGGATGCGCAGCCGGAACTGCCGCTCCAGCCGGCTACTTTCCTCGAGCAGCCGTGCCGCCAGCGAGGTCACCTGCGGCAGGCTCACGAAGTCGTATTCGAGCGTATCGGCGTAATGCACCGGCCCGCGCTCGGACAGCGGATGCCCGGGCGGCGTGATGATGACCAGCTCGTCCTGCCGGTATTCCACGGTCACCAGCCCGGAGCTTGGCGTGCGATCGGCGAAGATGCCGACATCGGCGCGGTTTTCAACCAGCGCGGCGACGATCTCGCTGCTGTTCTGCTCCTCCAGCTCGATGCGGATGGTCGGATGCTGGCGCATGAACGCCGCGAGGTCGTCCGGCAGGAACTGGGTAATGGCCGAGGTGTTGGCGCACACGCGCACCTGCCCGCGCACGCCGGACGCGTAGTCCGACATCACGCCAGCCATCCGTTCCACGTCCTGGAGGATGGTCAGCGCATGGTGGTAGCAGGCCTGTCCGGCCTCGGTCAGTTGCACGCCGGCGGCGTGGCGGAAGAACAGCGGCGCGCCCACGGCGGCTTCGAGATCGGAAATCCGCTTGCTGGCGGCCGCCACGGCCAGGTGCGACTGGCGCGCGCCGGCCGAGATGCTGCCCTGTCGGGCCACGGCCACGAACAGGCCAAGCGTCACGAGGTCGAAGCGCGCCAGATTCATGTTTGTTCGAGGAAGTCCGATACCTACAGGCTACGCCGGTCCATGACGGCGCGGGCGATGGTGCCCGCGTCCACGTATTCGAGTTCGCCGCCCACGGGCACGCCGCGCGCCAGCCGCGACACCTTGAGCCCGCGCGACTTCAGCATCTCGCCGATGTAGTGCGCAGTGGCCTCGCCCTCGCTCGTGAAATTAGTGGCCACGATGACCTCGCCCACCGGTCCGCCGAGTTCGGGGTCCGTGGCGCGGGCCAGCAGCCGGTCCAGGTGGATGTCCTTCGGGCCGATGCCGTCGAGCGGCGAGAGCCGCCCCATCAGCACGAAATACTGCCCGCGATAGGTCAGCGTCTGCTCGATCATCACCTGGTCGGCCGGCGTCTCCACCACGCAAAGCAGCGAGGCGTCGCGCGCGGTGTCGCGGCAGGTCTCGCAGATCTCCTGCTCGGTGAAGGTGTTGCAGCGCTCGCAATGGCGGATGCCGTCGGCAGCACCGCGCAGCGCGTCGCCAAGCTTGCGTGCGCCGTCGCGGTCGTGCTGCAGCAGGTGATAGGCCATGCGCTGGGCGGACTTCGGCCCCACGCCAGGCAGCACCTTGAGCGCCTCGATCAGCGCCTGCAGCGAGGTGGGCGGCGCCGCTCTCATCGGCGCGCCCCTGTCAGATGCGTCATCAGAACGGCAGCTTGAAGCCCGGGGGCAGCGGCAGGCCGGACGTCATCGAGCCCATCTTCTCTTGCGTGGTGGCCTCGGCCTTGCGCACGGCGTCGTTGAACGCGGCGGCGACAAGGTCTTCCAGCAAGTCCTTGTCATCGGCCAGCAGGCTCGGGTCGATGGTCACGCGCTTCACGTCGTTCTTGCAGGTCATCAGCACCTTCACGAGGCCGGCGCCAGACTGGCCCTCGACCTCGATCAGGGCCAGCTGCTCCTGCATCTTCTTCATGTTTTCCTGCATCTGCTGGGCTTGCTTCATCAGCCCGGCCAGTTGACCTTTCATCATGGGGATACTCCTGAATCAATATGTGTGGATGGCGGGGCGGCGCCGGTGGTGCTGGTCTGGCCGCCCCGGGAATAGTTGTCAGGCGGCGCGTGGCTGGACGGAGCCGGGCACGATCTGCCCGCCGAACTCGCGCAACAGCCCCTGCACGAACGGATCGCCGTCAATCGTGGACTCGGCCTCGCGCTGGCGCTCGGCCCGTGCCGCTGCATCGACAGCAGCCGCCGTGTGCGTGACAGCGCCAATTTCGCACTGCACGCGCACTTCCACGCCGAATTGCTCGACCAGCGCGGCCTGGAGCCGTTCGGCGACATTGTTTTCGGCGATGGCCGCCACCGGCACGCGCAGGTGCAGGGTGCGGCCGACCACGCGGTGCAGCTCGCTCTGGAACGCCAACTGCTGGGCCAAGCCCTTGAGCGGCAGCGTGGCGGCCAGCGTCGGCCAGTCGTCGGTGAACACGGGCGGCGTGCCGTCATCGGCGGCACTCGGCGCCACGGGCGGAATCGCCGGGGCCAGTTGCACGGCCGGCTGGGCCGGCTGGGCGGCCGGTTCCGGCTCCGGCCGGCGACCCGGCTTGGCCTGTGGTGCGGCGCGGCTGGCGCGCGGCGCGGGTTCGAACGAGTCCGACTCGAAACCGCTGTCGTAGCCGCCGAAGCTCGGGTCATAGCCCGGATCGCTGTCGTACGGGCCGATCACCGGCAATTCGGGGGGCAATTCCTCCCAAGGCGGCACTTCGCTGCTGGCCGGCTTGGCTGCCGGGGCGGACTGCACCGGCAGCGGCGTCTGGGCTGGCCTGGTCGGCTGGGCAGCGGGTGCGGCCGGCACCTGCCGTGCCGGCGTGGCGGCCGTGGCCGGACGCGCCGCCGCAGGCGGACGCAACGGCTGGGCAGCAGGACGCGGGCTCGGCGCTGCCGCAGCAGCGGGCGCCGACATCGGCCGCGCGCCGCCACGGCCAGCCGTGGCCTGGCGGGCGGCCAGCAACGCGGCCTTGGCGGGCGACATCGCGGCGGTATCGGCCACCGGTGCCGGAGCGGACGGCGCGGGCGCTTCCGCCCGGACCGGTGTCACCGGCTCGGCGGCGCGGACAGAAGGTGCCACGGGTGCGGGTCGAACCGGCTCGGCGGCCTGCACCGGAGCGACTGGCGCCACCGGAGCCGAAACAGCGGCAGGCGTGGGCACAGCAACCGGAACAGCAGCCGGGGCCATCGCCACCGGCGCAGCCGCCACACGCGGCGCGGGTGCTGCCGGCGCGGCGGGGCGCGGTCGGGCAACTTGCTGCTGGCCGCCACCGCCCTGCCCGCCCACCGTCGCCTGGCTGGCGGACGGCCGGAAGGCCAGCATGCGCAGCAGCGTCATGGTGAAGCCGGCGTACTCGTCCGGCGCCAGTGCCAGTTCGTTGCGGCCAATATTGGCAATCTGGTAGAACAGCTGCACTTCCTGGGCGTCGAACACGCCGGCCAGCCGTCGTACTTCGTCAGCCTCGGGCCATTCGTCCTGCACGGATGCCGGCACGGCCTGCGCCAGCGCCACCTTGTGCAGCAACGAGCCCAGATCCTGCAGCGCGCCGGCGAACGACAGGCTGCGGTCCGCCATCGCATCGGCAATCCCGAGCATGGCGGCGCCGTCCTCGGCGGCCAGCGCGTCCAGCAATTGCACGAGGTAGCTCTGGTCGATGGCGCCGAGCATGCCGCGCACGGCCTCCTCGGAAACCTGCCCGGCGCTATAGGCGATGGCCTGGTCGGTCAGCGACAGCGCGTCGCGCATCGACCCATGGGCCGCCTGGGCCAGCAGCCGCAGCGCGTTGCCGTCATGGCCGATGCCTTCCTGGCCCAGGATATGGTCCAGATGCGAGACGATATGCCCCGGCGGCATCTGTTTCAGGTTGAATTGCAGGCAGCGCGACAGCACCGTGACCGGAATCTTCTGTGGATCGGTGGTGGCGAGGATGAATTTGACGTGTCCGGGCGGCTCTTCCAGCGTCTTCAGCATCGCGTTGAAGGCGTGGTTGGTCAGCATGTGGACTTCGTCGATCATGTAGACCTTGAATCGGCCCACGGTCGGCGCGTAGACCGCCTTGTCCAGCAGTTGCGCCATTTCGTCCACACCCCGGTTGGACGCCGCGTCCATCTCGATGTAGTCGACGAAACGGCCGCTGTCGATCTCCTGGCAGGCCTTGCACTGGCCGCACGGCTGGGCCGTGATGCCGCCCGCCCCGTCAATGCCGGTGCAGTTGAGGGCCTTGGCCAGGATCCGGGAGAGCGTGGTCTTGCCCACGCCACGGGTGCCGGTGAACAGGTAGGCGTGATGCAGCCGCTGCTGTTCCAGCGCGTGCGTGAGCGCGCGGACCACGTGCTCCTGGCCCACCAGCGTGGTGAAATCCCTGGGGCGCCATTTGCGCGCTAGAACTTGATAACTCATGGCGCCGATTGTAGCAAAACGCGCCGCCCCGAATGGCGCCGATTAACCGCACTCCCCCACGTAGCCACAATTGGCGCATTTGGCGCAGCCATCCACCTTGTGCAGGGCGTGGGCGCCACACTCGGGGCAAGGCTTGCCGGTGCCCACGCCGGGGTTGTGGCCGGCCGGGGCCGGCCGCGTCGGGTTGCCGGCCAGCGCCAGGGCCGGCTCGCCAGCCTGGAACGCGTCCCGCCCGGCCAGCCGGGCCGCCAGCGCCGCCGCCGGCACCTGGGCGCCGTCCTCGTCCAGGAACCCGCGCTTGATCAGGATGCGCTGGAGCGCGTAGCTGATGGCGGCCACCTCGGAATCATGGAAACGCGGCACCTCGGTGCCGTCCTGACGCACCAATGCACCATATCGGACCGTGCCCTTGTCCCAGACCACGTTGCGCATGTCCGCCAGTGCCTTGGCCACCGGGCCGCCGGAGCGCGCCACCATCGACAGCAGCCGCATGGTCGAGGTGATCCACTGCTGCCCCTCGGTGCGCTGGCCCGCCGGCATGAAGAACTCGAGCGGCCGCTCCACCGTCACCGGCTTTCCATCGATGACGCCCGAGACCCGCATGAAGTTCACGGTCAGGTAGACGGTCTTGTGGCCCTCGTAGGTCAGATACTCCACCTTGGACGTCACGCCTTCCAGGTCTCCGAGCGGCCGGCTGTTGAACGGGCGCGTCAGCGGATCGTCGTCCGGGGTGGCCGCGGTGGCGGCGGAGGCCGTCGCCGGGGCGGTGGCAGGCGTGACCGAGAGCACGGCGCCCAGCACGCTGTTGGGCCGATAGGTCGCCAGCCCCTTCAGGCCGGCCTTCCAGGCCTCCAGGTAGAGGTTGCGGAAGGCCTCGTACGGATAGTCCTCCGGCACGTTGACGGTCTTGCTGATGCTGGTGTCGATATAGGGCTGCACCGCCTCCAGCATGCGCATGTGGTCCAGCGCCGACATCTGGAGCGCGGTGACGAAGCTCTCCGGCAGCCGCTCCATGTCGGCGCCCATGTGGCGATACAGTCGCCAGGCGTGGTCGGCCACCTCGAACGATCGGTAACTGTCGTCCGGCATCCGCTTGCGGCGGTTGTAGGTCCACGAAAACGCCGGCTCGATGCCATTCGACGCGTTATCGGCAAATGCCAGCGTGATCGTGCCCGTTGGGGCAATGGAGAGCAGGTGCGAGTTCCGCAGGCCATGCGCCCGGATGGCGTCGCGCACGGCCTCGGGCAGCCGGCTCACGAAGCCGCCGGCCAGGTATTGGTCGGCCTCGAACAGCGGGAAGGCGCCCTTCTCGTCGGCCAGCTCCACCGATGCCAGGTAGGCATGGTCGCGCATGGCTTCCGAAATCCGCCCGGCCAGCTCGCGCGCGGCATCGCCGTCGTAGCGCAGGCCGAGCATCACCAGCGCGCTCCCCAGCCCCAGGAAGCCCAGGCCGATGCGGCGCTTGGCGCGGGCCTCGGCCTCCTGCTCGGGCAGCGGCCAGAACGTGACGTCCAGCACGTTGTCCAGCATGCGCGTGGACACCCGCACGACCTCGGCGAAGGCCTCGAAATCGAAATAGGACTCGGCCGTGAATGGCTGGCGCACGAAGCCGGTCAGGTTGATCGACCCGAGGCAGCAGCAGCCATACGACGGCAGCGGCTGCTCCGCGCACGGGTTGGTCGCCTCGATGGTCTCGCAGTAATAGAGATTGTTGTCCGCGTTGATCCGCGACAGGAACAGGATGCCCGGCTCGGCATGGTCATACGTGGCCTGCATGACCTGGTCCCAGAGCTGGCGGGCCGGCACGCGGCGGTAGACCCACTGGCCGTCGTCGCGCCGGTAGGCGCCGGCGGCAATCATGTCCATGCCCGGCTCGGCCTCGTGGACCAGTTCCACCTCGCCATCTGCCTCCACGGCCTGCATGAACGCATCGGTCACGCCGATCGAGATATTGAAGTTGGTGAGGTCGCCCTGGTCCTTGGCGTGGATAAAGCTCTCGATATCGGGGTGGTCGCAGCGCAGCACGCCCATCTGCGCGCCACGCCGGGCGCCGGCGGACTCCACGGTGGCGCAGGAAGCATCGAACACCTTCATGAACGACACCGGCCCGGACGCGCGCGAGTGCGTCGCGCGCACGAGCGCCCCGCCGGGGCGGATGGCCGAGAAGTCGTAGCCCACCCCGCCGCCGCGCCGCATGGTCTCGGCCGCCTGGGCCACGGCCGCGTAGATGCTGGGCTTGCCGTCGCGCGCCTCGGAAACCGAGTCGCCCACGGGCTGGACGAAGCAGTTGATCAGCGTGGCCTGGATACCCGTGCCAGCGGCGGAATTGATCCGCCCCGCCGGCACGAAGCCGTTCTCCAGCGCCCAGAGGAAGCGCGCGCCCCACATCTCGCGCCGGTCGGCCGGCTCGGCCTCCGCCAGCGCACGCGCCACGCGGGCACGCACATCGGCAATGGTGCTTTCCTCGCCCTTGGCGTACTTCTCCAGCAGCACTTCGGTGGAGATGTCCTGCGGCGCCAGCGCGCCGCGCAAGATCTGGTCGTTTGCGTTCATGTCCTGGCTCATTCAGATGGAACGATTTTTCCAGTCCGCCATGCTGCCAGCGATCCTCCGGCGCACAGCCTGCGTCAGATCAAACTAGCTAGAACAAATCGTATTCCAACTAATTTCGGGACGCCGCCGGCCGGTTGCGATACAATGCCGGTCGGACGGGCCTCCTCGCATGGTGGCGCGGTCAACCTGGTCAGGTCGGGAACGAAGCAGCCACAGCCGTTTTCCATCAGTGCCGAGGGTCAGGCTCGTCCCCCATATTCTTTTGCTGCGTTCCTTCGCGGCACATCTTCGTAACCGTTCGCGTTACACGTCACACAGCCCCCGCACAATCAGGCAACAGCGTCGGCAATGGCCTGCAATGCCGCCTATTCTGCTCCCATTTTTCGATTGGGGGCGCATGCCCCCAATCGCTCAGAACAACGACCCCTGCTGCATTGCCGGAACCGGCGCGCGCAAACTGCCCGCGTCGATCCACTCCCCGGCCGCCGTGGCCACGCCGGCCTCGATGCGCTTGCCGGGGAACATCGGCCCCACTGCCGCCACGTAGCGCGCGAGTTGGGCGCCATAGGCGGCATGTTCCTGCGGCAGCAAACGCAGTTTGTAGTCGATCACGACCACGCGGTCGGTGAATTCCACGAGTCGGTCGATCCGCAGCAGCCGGCCGCGCCCGTCGTACAGTTCCACCTCGTTGCGCGACGATAGCGCCGCTTCGGGGAAGAACAGCGGGCGCAGCGCCGGTGCGGTCAGCATCGTGCGGACGTCGGCCACGGCCGCTTCGGCCTGGGCCTGCCAGCGTTCGCGCGCCTGCGGCGCCCCGGCGCCGGCCAGCGGGAACCAGCGCATGACCGTGGGCACGTCCGGCAAGGCGCCGAAGGCTTCCGGATAGCGCGTCACCCGTTCCAGCAAGGCGTGGACCAGTTCGCCATGGGCCGCCGCTGCGGCGTCGAACACCACCGTTTCTTCCTGGTCTTTGTCGTCGAACTCATCGAATTCGTCAATTTGCGGGAGTGGCGCCGCGTCGCGATAGCGCAGGCGGAAGTCCGCGTAGCGCACGCGCTCGCTCACTGGCGTCAGCGCGGCATCGCCGGGGGCAGCTTCGGTTTCCGGGTAACCGTCCACCGCTTCGCCCACGCCTGCCGCCGCCAGTCGCACGTACCAGCTACCCGCGATCTCGGCCGCCGCGCCCTCTTTCTCGGCCTTGCTCGCACGGCCCTTCACGCCGCTCACCAGCAAACCCTGTTGGGCGCGCGTCATCGCCACATAGAGCAGATTCCAGTTCTCGCGCTCGGCCAGCGCCGCTTCGGCCTCGAACAGGGGCTGGCGGGCCCGGCCGCGCTCGCTGCGCTTGCCGTAGGCCGAGAAATGCCGGGGCACCGGCGACTCAGGCGGCCAGTCAACCAGAATGCCGCCGCGGTCCGCCGCCGGGTCGCTGTGGTTCGCGTCGAGCAGCACCACGAAGGGGGCCTCGAGCCCCTTGGCGGCGTGAACGGTCAGGATATGCACCGCATCAAGCTGGCTTTCGCCGTCATCTTCCGGCTCCGCCTCGCCGTCCTCCACGCCTTCGCCCATGCCGCCCTCGTCGGGGCTCTCGTCCTCGTCGCCGCGCCGAATTTCCTGCAACTCGTCGATAAACTTCGGCAAGCTCGGATAACGACCGCCATCGAGGTCCAGCGACAGCTTCAGGAAGGCGTCGAGATTGGCCAGCACCTGCTCGCGGATGGCGGCTGGCGCGGCCTCGGCGTAGCGGCGGCGCACCTCGCCCGCATCATAGATATGGTCGATCAAGTCATGCACGGGTCGCTGTGGCGCCAGCGCGAGCCAGGCGCGCAGCCGGGCCACGCCGCCACGTAGCGCATCGGAACATTCGGGCGGCACGCCCACCGCGTGGATGCGCGCCCACCAGCCGCCCTCGCCTTCCAGGCCGGCCAGCAGCAGCAGGTCATCGTCGGTGGCGCCCACCAGTGGGCTCTTGAGCACGTGCGCGAGGTCGAGGTCGGACTCCGGCGTCATCAGGAAGGCGAGCAGCGCGGAGATGTCGAGCGCCTCCAGCGTCGCCAGCAGGCCGCCCCGGCGCGGACTCAGGCACGGGATGCCGGCCTCGCGCAGCGCGCGCTCGTAATCGGCCAGATGGGTCTTGCGGCGCACCAGCAGGTGCATGTCCCGCCAGCAGGCAGGCCGCGTGGTGTCGCCTTCCCGCACGGGCACGTGGTCGCGCACATGGTGCAGCCAGGCGGCCACTCGCCGGCCTTCTTCGTAGCGCAGCGAATCGCCCTGCCGCGTGCGCGGCTGGGTCAGCGTGTCGCGGTGGGATGGGGCGTCAGCCGGAACCTCGGCTTCGTCCTCAGCCGGCTCCTCGACCAGCGGCAGCAGCCAGACCGGCCCGCCGGGCTCGCGCAGCGCCGTGGTCTGGGTCTCGTACAGCGGATAGCGGCCCTCGGCGCGCGCATGGTCGAACACGGCGTTGACCCAGTCGAGCACCTCCGGACGGTTACGCCGCGTGCGATTGGTCCGCAGCACGGTGGCGCCGAAATCGGCCTGCAGCATGGCGCTCGCCGCGCCGAACAGGCGGGCGTCGGCGCGACGGAAACGGTAGATCGACTGCTTTGGATCGCCCACCAGGAAGACAGTCGGCTTCTCGCCCAGGCCCTGGTAGCCGGCCAGCCAGCCCTGCAGGATCCGCCACTGGAGCGGATTGGTGTCCTGGAACTCGTCGAGCAACAGGTGCTTGTAGCGCGCGTCCAGCCGCACCTGGAGGTAGGTGGCGGTCTCCTCGTCGGCCATCAGCCGGGCGGCGAGCCATTCGAGATCCGCGAAATCCATCGCGCGCTGGTCGTTCTTGTAGCGCTGGTAGCGCTCGAGCAGGGCATCGCCGAGTTGGTACAGCGCGAGGTTGATGGCCAGCACGGCGGCCTCGCAGCGGCGCGCGGCGATCTCGTCGAGCCGGGCGCAGTGTTCGGCATGGCGGGCTAGCAGATGGTCCACGGCGGACTCGCCGCCCGCGGCCTTGACCAGCGCCGTGGTGCGACGCATCGCACGTGGCTCGCCCGCCGCCGTGAAAAACGCCGATCGCAGGCGGTGGAAGGCTTGCGCGGCGGCGTCGCCGGGCGCTCGGCCCGCCTCTCGCCAGGTGCGGATGGCGGTCAGGCCGTCGATCATCCGGGCAGCATGGCCGTGCTCGGTCTTGCCGCCCTGCCCTAGCAGTTTTGCGAGGGCCGCGCAGTCGTCGAGCCATTCGCCCTCGCAGAGCGCCTCCACCAGTACGTCCGCCGTGGCATCGTCGCCGAGGTGTTCCGCGAGCATCGTCGCCGGGTCGCCAGCCTCGCGCATCGCAAACCATTCGCTGCGCGCGTGGAACATGCGGTCCAGCAGGCTGCGCGCCTGGAAGTCGCCGATGGCATCGACCAGTTGTTCGTACGATGCCCGCAATTCGGCGAATTGGGGCTGGGCCAACGCACGCCAGAACGGCGCCCAGGCTTCCCGCTTCATGCGCAGGGCGTCTTCCCGCAGCGATGCGCCCGGCACGATGCCGGAGGCCAGCGGTGCGCCACGCAGCAGCGTGCCGAACCAGCCGTGGAAGGTGTCGATGGCCATGCGCCCCGGCGAGGCGAGCACCTTCGCGTGCAGCCCGCGCGCACGCGGCAGCGCGGCCCGGGCGGCGTCCGGGGTCAGGCCACGCATGGTCAGGGCGGCCAGCACCTCGGCGTCGGTGCCGCTGGCCAGTTGCGAGAGCACTTCCAGCAGGCGCTCGCGCATCTCCTCGGCGGCCTTGCGCGTGAAGGTGATCGCCAGAATCTCGTGCGGGGCGGCGCCGGCCAGCAGCAAGCGCACCAGTCGCGCCACCAGCAGCCACGTCTTGCCGCTGCCGGCGCACGCCTCCACCACCACCGAGCGGGCGGGGTCGCAGGCGGCGCGCGTGAAATCGGCCTCTTCGATGGGGTGCCCATCGCGAAGGTAGGCGTGGACGTCGGTCATGACTGCAGATCTGGCAAGGCGGTGGATTCCCAGAAGCCCTTGCGGCACAGGCCGCGGGCTTCGCAATAGGTACAGGCGGCGGCGTCACCGAAGGCCGGCAACTTGGCGCCGGTACGCAGGCGGCCCACATCGTGGCGCAGCTGGCGCTCCAGCCACGTGACGGCGGCGGCGAAGTCGGGCAGTTCCACTTCGCGCTGCGCGGCGGCGGCGCTGTCTTTCCCGCCGTGCTTCACGCCTTCCAGCGCGACCCAGCTTCCCGCCACTGCATCGGCGCGCAGCAGGCCGTAGAACGGCAGCTGGCAGTCTTCCTCGGCATCGCCGGCCTTGCGGCGCAGGCGGCTGGCCGGCTGCGTCTTGTAGTCGAGCACCGCGTGCGCGCCATCCGGGCCCTTGTCGAGCCGGTCGATGCGGCCCGCCAGCCGCAGCGGCAAGCCGTCCGGCATCGCCACATCCACGCTCACGTCGAATTCGCCGGCGCGCCACAGCCAGCCCTCGGCCTCACGCGCAGCCTGCCAGTCGATATAGGACGGCAGCACCTCCAGCCAGCGACGGTAGTAGCCGATGGCGTTGCCGTCCTCGGCCATCAGCGCGCCAAACACGGTGTCGGAAATCTGGCGCAGCCGGGCCAGCCGCCGCGCGGCGTCCTGTTCGTCGGCTTCGGCAATTTCGGCGTGGTATTGCAGCAGCACGCGGTGTAGCAGATTGCCGATATCGCGCTTCTCTAGGTCGTCATTTACCGCCTCAAGACCGGCCAGCCCGAGCATCCGCGCGGCGAAGAACTGGTACGGGCAGCGCCGCAGCATGTTGTACGCCTGCGCGCTCCAGCGGGCGGGCACGCGCTCGGGGGCGGTCGGCACCGGCATATAGCCGGGCTGGGCGAAGGTGTCGTGCAGGCGCGGGGCGATGCTGGCCTCGATCGGCGCCCCGGCGCGCGCGCAGCACGCCGACAGTCGCTCAATCCAGCCCGACACGTGGTGCGGCTCGCCCCGCCCCCCGAAGCGCTGCCAGGTCATCACCACGTCGTCGTTGTTCAATAGCACTTCGGCCAGATCGCGCGCCTGCTGGGCGAAGCGCGCCTCGCGGTCTTCGAGCGCCAGTTCGCGGCGCATCTGGTTCGAGAAGAACATCAGTTCGGCGGCGCTGGACGGCAGTTGCGCATCGTCGCAGCCGACGATCACCACGCCGTCGAAGCGCCGCATGCGCGCGCCGTTCAGCGGCAGGATCGTGATGCGGGACGAACTCTGCGCGGACGGCTCCTTGTACGCCACCGATTCGAGCAAGGCGGACAGCATCGCGCGGAATTCCTGCTGGCTCAGCGTGGCGTGGGCGCCGGTCTCGTCGTCGGGCAACTCGGCCAGCCGCGCGAGGGCGTCGAGCATCTGCCGGCCGGCGTCGTCGGCGGCGAGGGGCGCGCGCATATCGAGCGCGTCCAGCGTGGCGTCGAGCCGCTCCAGCCAGACCGTCAGGGGCTTCTGCGCCAGGCCGCGCGGCCACGCGGCGGCCTCGTCGGCCAGCGTGGCGATCAACGCGCGCGCGCCGGCGCGGGTGGCTTGCTGGGCCTCGTCGGCGTCCATCGTCTCGGCATCGACCAGCGTGGCGTTGGCGCGCCGCTCGGCAAACAGATGACGCAGGCGCGCCCAGCCGCCGGTGATGGCTTCGCGGCGAATCTGGCGTTCCATCAGCGCGATGGCGCCGCCGCGATGGGCAAAGCCGGGCAGGCAGAACGGGCTCTTGAGCAGGTCGAGCAGCGCGGCGGTGTCGCCATCGCGCGCCAGGACGTCGAACCAGCGCATCAGCGCGGCGGCCGCCCGCGTGGTGGAGAGCTTCCAGCCGGTTTCGTCGCGCACCGGCGCCCCGGCGCGGGCCAGCAGCGCGCGGGCCCGGCGGGCCACCACGCGGTCATGCGCGACCAGCGCGACGTGGCGGCGGCCTTCGTTGAGCCATTGCACGAGCTGGTCGGCGGCGGCGGTCGCCTCGTCCTCGAAGCGCGCACTGCCGACCACGCGGATGCGGGGGCGATGTTCGGGGAGCTGATCAGGCAATGCATTTTGCGACTGACGGGTCGGGGAATCGTCTGACGCATCAGATTCGTCTTCGTCTGCCACTGCATCGATCCGCCGTGCCTCGGGCCACAGTGCCAGCAGCGTGCCGTACCAGTCGGGCGTGGCCTCGGCATCGTGCGCGCCGCCGGACCAGTCGTAGCCCACTTCGAGCGTCGGCACCTGCTCGCCAGCCTGGGCGAGGAAGCGGGCCTCGACGGGTTCGGGCGGCGTCGGGCCAATCCACACCACTGGGCCGGCCACCTGCTGCGCCAGCCGCTGCAGGGCGCGGCGCCGGGCTGGCAGCGGATCGTCCGGACCGGAAAGCATCTGCCAGAACGCCAGAACAATCTGCGCCTCCTGACCAAGAAATTGTTCCGACAGGTGCGCATAGGTGCGTTGCAACGCGCCCTGGAGCAGCGCGGCGCGATCCTCGCCATCGATATCGTCATCGTCGCGGACGGCGGCGTCCTCCAGCCAGCGCGCGCTCAGTTCGTCGCTGATCGACAGCAGCGTTTGCGCCAGCCCCCAGGCGGCGCCCTCGGTCTGGGCGCCGAACGCGCGGCGCAGCCAGTCCTGTTCGCGGATGGCCTGCTGCACGGCCAGCAGGCGCGCGGCATGGCTGCGCACCGGCCTGGGCTCGGCTTCCAGGTCGGGCGGGAGGTCCAGCAGCCAGTGGCCCAGCGTCAGCACGCGCGGCAGCAGCCGGGGCGTGCCGGCGGCGCGCGCGGCGGCGTCGAGCGCCAGCCTGACACCCGGAATCTGCGCGGCCGTGGGCACGACCACGTGCGCGCCGGCGGCGGCCGGTCCGCAATGGTCAAGGAAATACCACGTCGCGGTGGCGGCCTGCTCAAGGAAGGCGGGGCCGGGAGAAAACGAAAGCCGGGTCATGGATGGCGCGCCGGACCACGTCGGGTCAGGCGCAAATGGGGGCACGGGGCCGTGGCGCGCCAGGGCGGCACGGCGTGGTCAGTCAGGGAAATACGATGGCGTTGGCCGGGGCCACCCGGCTGCCCGGGCAGGCGCGGGTCAGTGATCACCGCGCTCCAGCCGCGCACGCAACTCGCGGGCGGTTTCGAGCAACCCTTCGTAGCCGGAGCGGGCGTGCTCGGGCAGGTCCGGATCGCCAACCAGCGTGCCGAGCGTCTCCATCACGCTGTAGACGAGCCCACGCGCCGCGCCAGTGGCAATGCTGTTGGTCTCCACCGCGCTGTTCAGGTGCGCCAGGGCGTCGCTCAGGTGATCCACGTCCGGTGGCGTGTCGGGCAGATCGTCGGCGGGATCGGGCTTGCGGGGATCGGCAGTCATGGTCGGTGGCCTTGTGGTGCCTGCGGGGTTGGCAATCCATATCATTCTACGCGCGCGGCCGGCCGGCCGGCATGGGGAGGATTCTCAAAGTGCTTTTCAGGTCATGCCGGATACCCTTATTGGGGGAATTCCCGGGGCACAAAGATAATCCATTTGAGTACTGGATAACCCGGTGCCGATTGAGCGATTCTCTTGCCGCGATTAACACAATGTTGAGCAGGTATTACCGCGCGGGGGCACAATTGCACCTGTCCCCGGCCCTGTCGGCACCCCGTTCCGAGGGGGTATTGAAATTCGGCAAGCTGGTAACATATCGGCATCAACGGCACGACCCGCCTGACCTGACTGCCTCCGGCGCCATCGCAAACCGATCGCCGGATTCTCGTGTAAGGTAGCGGTCAGCCTTCAACATCAACTGAGCCCCAGAGGTTTCACGCCATGAGCGAACAAATCAAGTATGTGAGCGACGCATCGTTCGACGCCGACGTCCTCCAGTCCGACAAGCCCGTCCTGCTGGACTTCTGGGCCGAGTGGTGCGGTCCGTGCAAGATGATCGCCCCGATCCTGGACGAAGTGGCACGCGATTTCGGCGACAAGGTGCAGATCGCCAAGATCAATGTGGATGAGAACCAGCAGGTGCCGGCCAAGTTCGGCATCCGTGGCATTCCCACGCTGATCCTGTTCAAGGAAGGCAAGGTTGTCGCCCAGAAGGTTGGCGCCCTGTCCAAGTCGGACCTGACCGCGTTCCTGAAGAACAACGTCCCGGCCCTGGCCTGACGCCAGACCCCGCGGCCAGCCCGGCGTGGCTGGCTGCGGCACCGCATGATCCGGCTTCGCGTGCGCCAGCTCTGGCGCGCCGGCCGGATTGTGCTAAGATGCCATCAACAACTTCCCCGAGCGTTCGCTCATTCTTTCCCCCTTCCCTTTGGTCTCGCCCGTCCGGGCCACTTCTGTACCCCTCGTCTATGCACCTGACAGAACTCAAATCGCTTCACGTGTCTGCGCTTCTCGAAATGGCGGCAACGCTCGAGATTGACAATGCACAGCGGATGCGCAAACAGGAACTGATGTTTGCGATCCTGAAGAAGCGCGCCAAGATGGGCGAAACCATCTACGGAGACGGCACGCTGGAAGTCCTCCCCGACGGCTTCGGCTTCCTCCGCTCGCCGGAAACCTCGTACCTGGCCAGCACGGACGATATCTACATCAGCCCTTCGCAGATCCGCCGCTTCAATCTCCATACCGGCGATTCGATCGAAGGTGAAGTGCGGACCCCGAAGGACGGCGAGCGCTACTTCGCGCTGGTCAAGGTAGACAAGGTCAACGGGCAGGCGCCCGAAGCGGTGAAGAACCGCATCATGTTCGAGAACCTGACGCCGCTGCATCCGAACCGGCCGCTCCAGCTCGAACGTGACATCCGCGCCGAAGAGAACATCACCGGCCGCGTGATCGACATGATCGCCCCGATCGGCCGTGGCCAGCGCGCGCTGCTGGTGGCCTCGCCGAAGTCGGGCAAGACCGTGATGCTCCAGCACATCGCGCATGCGATTGCGAACAACCATCCGGAAGCTGACCTGTTCGTGCTGCTGATCGACGAGCGCCCGGAAGAAGTTACGGAAATGATGCGCTCGGTGCGCGGCGAGGTGGTGGCGTCGACCTTCGACGAACCGGCCATCCGTCACGTGCAGGTGGCCGAAATGGTCATCGAGAAGGCCAAGCGCCTGGTGGAACTGAAGCGCGACGTGGTGATCCTGCTGGACTCCATCACCCGTCTGGCACGCGCCTACAACACCGTGGTGCCGGCCTCCGGCAAGGTGCTGACCGGCGGTGTGGACGCCAACGCCCTGCAACGCCCGAAGCGTTTCTTCGGCGCCGCGCGTAACCTGGAAGAAGGCGGTTCGCTGACCATCATCGCCACGGCGCTGATCGAAACCGGCAGCCGCATGGACGACGTGATCTACGAAGAGTTCAAGGGCACCGGCAACATGGAAGTGCACCTCGAGCGCCGTCTGGCCGAGCGCCGCGTCTACCCGGCCATCAACCTGAACAAGTCGGGCACGCGCCGCGAGGAACTGCTGATCAAGCCGGAAATCCTCCAGAAGATCTGGATCCTGCGCAAGTTCATCTCCGACATGGACGAAGTGCAGGCGATGGAATTCATCCTCGACAAGATGAAGCCGACGAAGAACAACGCGGAGTTCTTCGACATGATGCGCCGCGGCGGCTAACCGCCCCGGTAGTGCATCAGGCAGGAAAGGCGTACCCTTGGGTGCGCCTTTTTTGTCTCTGCCAATCGATCCGACGACCCTCCGCCCATGTTCGGCAAACTGACCAGCTACCTGCGCTCGCGCTCACGCGCCCGCAAGCTCGAGCACTACGCCATTCCGGACGACCTCTGGACGCGCACCGTGGCTGCCCTGCCCTACGTGCAGCGCTACGGCGCCGAGGATCAGGCCGCGCTGCGCGAGCTGGCCACGCTGTTCATCGCCGGCAAGGAATATTCGACTGCCCACGACCTGCCGCTGACCGATGAGATGGTGGTCAGCGTGGCCGTGCAGGCTTGCGTGCCGATCCTCAAGCTCGGTATCGAGTGGTATCGCGGCTGGCACGGCATCGTGCTGTATCCGGGCGAATTCCTGATCCGGCGCACCGTGGAGGACGAGATCGGGCTGGTGCACGGCGTGGAGGAGGAGGCGAGCGGCGAGGCGTGGGAGCATGGTCCCGTCATCCTGTCCTGGCAGGACGTGAGCACGCCCGGCGCCGGGCTCGATTCCGACCACGCACTGCCGGCGGACACCTACAACGTGGTGATCCACGAGTTCGCCCACAAGCTCGACATGCTCGACGGCGAGCCCGACGGCGTGCCGCCCTTCTCGCGCGTGCTGCATCCGGGCGTCGATGCCGAACAGTGGGCCGAGGCGTTCCTGAGCCAGTACGATGCCTTCGCCGATGCCTGCGAGGCCGTACCGGACAGTGCATGGGACCGCCCCGAGCGGCTGCCGCCCCGGCTGCGGGTGATCGACCCCTACGGATGCGAGGCGCCCAGCGAGTTCTTCGCAGTGGCGTCCGAGGCATTTTTCGTGGAGCCCGAAGGCCTGCGCCGGCATTGGTCTACGCTATACGAAGCGCTGGCCACGTTCTACCGTCAGGACCCGGCCAAAAAATGACGCAAAATGCACTTCCGTACACCCGACGACATGGTCACAGCCGCGCGCGGATTGTTGTCCAAGCGCTTGTCTTTCTGGCATAATCCCGGTTTGCCCGTTATCGGCAAGTGGTTCGCTCGTCGCAAGCATTCGTCATCCGATGCACGCACGCGGCAGACATGAGCGGACTGGCTACCCAACCTGAAAGGAAGCACCATGAAAGAAGGCATTCACCCGAATTATCGCGAAGTCCTGTTCCACGACGTGTCGAACGACTTCAAGTTCGTGACCCGCTCGACGATCCAGACCAAGGACACGATCGAACACGACGGCAAGACCTACCCGCTGGCCAAGATCGAAGTGTCGTCGGAATCGCACCCGTTCTACACCGGCACCCAGAAGATCATGGACACGGCCGGCCGCGTCGAGAAGTTCCGTCAGAAGTTCGGCAGCAAGCTGAGCACGATGAAGAAGTAATCTCGCGGAGCCGCGAGCATGCCGCGCACGAGGGAACAGATGCTCCCGCCGCGCGCGACCTGACAAAGAGGCAGCATCGGCTGCCTCTTTGCTTTTGTGCAGCCGATTGTTGCTGCCTACGATTTCACCGCCGATGAGTCAAGCCAAGACCTCTCCCGTCCACCTGACCGCCGCCGCCACCGGCGCGCTGCCGCGCGCCCTGCTGCTGGCCATCTGCATCATCTACGGGCTGGCCGGCCTGTTCGGCCGCGATCCGTGGAAGAACGAGGATGCCGCGGGCTTCGGCGTGATGTGGCAGCTCGCCACCGGCGGTACACAGGACTGGCTGATGCCGAACATCGCCGGCCGGCCGTTCAGCGAGGACGGCCCGCTGGTGTTCTGGCTCGGCGGCATCATGATCCGGCTGTTTGGCGGCTGGCTCGGCGCCCCGGACGCGTCGCGGCTGGCCACGGCGCTGTTCTACTTCGGCACCTGCGCCTTCATCTGGTATTCCACCTACCTGCTCGGCCGGCGCGACGAAGTGCAGCCGTTCGCGTTCGCGTTCGGCGGCCAGCCCGATGCGCGCTCCTATGGCCGTGCGCTGGCCGATGGCGCGCTGCTGCTGTTCCTGGCATGCGTGGGACTGGCGATGCGCGGGCACGAAACCACGGCGCAGGTCGGCCAGGTCTGCTTTATCGCCTTCATGCTGTACGGGCTGGTGCGCAGCCTGGACAAGCCCGTGCAGGGCAGCCTCTGGTACGGCGTGGGGCTGGGCGCGCTGTGCCTGTCCAGCGGGCCGATCCTGGCCGCCGCCCTGCTGCTCGCCACGGCCCTTGCCGCCGTGGCCTGCCGGCCGCTGCCCGCGAAGTGGCTGGCGGGGATTGGCCTGCCGCTGGCGCTGGCCATCGTCGGCGCGTGGATGGCGATGGTGTACTTGGGCGCGGCCGACCGCGACGAGGCTGTCACCTTCATCCGCGAGTGGGCCCGCTACGACCGTCGCACCTATGGCGGGCCGTCACTGGCCGCGGCCGGCTTCATCGCACGAAATCTGTTCCTGTTCGCGTGGCCGGTCTGGCCGGTGGCCGTCTGGGCGTGGTTGTCGTGGCGTGGCATGCGGCGCGCGGCCCACGTGGCGCTGCCGCTGTCGATGCTGACGACGCTGCTCCTGTTGCTGGTGCTGCAACGCAGCCCCGGCGACGTGCAGTTCATCCTGTTGCTGCCGCCGATGGCCGTGCTGGCTGCCTTCGCATTGCCCACGCTGGCGCGTGGCGTAATCAACGCGATCGACTGGTTCGCCCTGCTGTTCTTCACGATCTTCTGCGGCTTCCTCTGGTTCATGTGGATCGCCCGCACGACCGGTTTTCCGCCCAAGATCGCCAACAACGTGTACCGGCTGATTCCGGGCTTCCAGCACTCGTTCACCTGGAGCGCGGTGGTGATCGCGCTGGCGGTGACGCTGGCCTGGGTACTGGTGGTGCGTTGGCGGCTGTCGCGTGCGCCCAAGCAGATCTGGCGCCCGGTGGTGATCTCGGCCGCCGGCACGACGCTGATGTGGGTGATGGCCATGACGCTGTGGCTGCCCGCCATCAACTACGCCAAGACTTATCGCGATGTGGCGCAGGCCGCCTCGATGGCGCTACCGTCGACCTATACCTGCGTGCAGCCGATCCGCATGGGGAATGCGCAACTGGCGTCGTTCTCGTATTACGGCCATATCCGCTTTGGCGGGCCCGATGACGGCTGCGACGTGCTGCTGCGCCACGACGCCGTGGATTACGGCCCGCCCGGCAACATTTCGCACTTCGAATGGCGGCTGGTCTGGGAAGGCCGCCGGCCTGCGGACCGGGACGAGCGCTTCCGCCTGTACCGCCTGGTCGATGTTGGCCGCGCTGCGCCGCCCCGGCCCACGGTGCCGCGCCGCCTGCCGCGCCAGCCTTAATCCTCCGCGCAGGACGCCCCTCGCCCCCCCTCACGCGCCGGACTCACGACTGGGCCGGCGCGCCATGCTTTCCGACAAGAACAATGAGCAGCGCGCTGCAAGACATTCGCCGCATCCTCCACCTCGCCGCGCCCGTCCTGGTCGGACAACTCGCGGTGGTGGCCTTCGGCGTCATCGATACGGTGATGGCCGGGCGCGCCTCCGCCACCGACCTCGCCGCCGTGGGCCTGGGCGGCTCCATCTACATCACCATCTATATCAGCCTGATGGGGGTGCTCCAGGCGCTGGCACCCATCGCCGGCCAACTCTATGGCGCGGGCCGCACCGCCGAGATCGGCAGCGAAGTGCGCCAGGCCGCGTGGCTGGGTGTGGCATTGGCCGTGCCGGGCATGCTGTTGCTGCTGTTCCCTGGGCCGCTGCTCACGTTTGCCAAGGCGCCGCCTGAGCTGGTCGAGAAGGCCTCGCACTATCTTCATATCGTGGCGTTCGGCCTGCCGGCCGCGCTGAGCTTCCGCATCTATATGGCGCTGAACAACGCGCTGTCGCGGCCGATCATGGTGACGGTGCTCCAGATCGCCGGGCTGGCGATGAAGGTGCCGCTCAACGCGTGGTTCATTCATGGGGGACTCGGGCTGGCGCCGATGGGCGGTCCGGGCTGCGCACTGGCCTCCACGCTGATCAGCTGGACCTGGTGCATCGCCGGCCTGCTGATCCTGCGCACCGGCGCCGCCTACCGGCCGCTGGCGCTTTTTGCCGGCTGGGAGTGGCCAAACTGGAGCAAGATCCGCCCGCTGCTGCGGCTGGGCGTGCCGATGGGGCTGACCTATCTGATCGAGATCACCTCGTTCACGCTGATGTCGATCTTCATCACACGACTCGGTACCGAGACGCTGGCCGGGCATCAGATCATCGCCAATCTGAGCGCGGTAGCGTACATGATGCCGCTCTCGCTGGCGATTGCCACGTCCACGCTGGTGGCGCAGTCGATTGGCGCGCGTGACTTGGCTGGGGCACGCCGGCTGGCGTGGCGCGGCATCCGCTTCGGGGCCGGGCTGGCGCTGCTGACAGGCGCCCTGCTGTGGCTGCTCCGCGAGCCGCTGCTGCAGGCCTACGCCAAGGATCCGACTGTAGTCACCAAGGCACTGCCGTTGATGCTGTTCGTCGCGTTCTATCAGGCATTTGACGCGGTACAGGTCATGACCGCCTTCATCCTGCGCGCGTACAAGATCGCCCTGATTCCGACGTTGATCTACGCAGGATCGCTGTGGGGCGTGGGGCTGGGTAGTGGGTATGTGATGGGATTCGGCTTGATCGACGCGCTACCCGAGTGGACACGCGGCGCCGCCGGTTTCTGGTTCGGCAACAGTATCAGCCTGGCCTTGGCCGGCACGCTGCTGGTACGGTATTTCATGCGGGTGAGCAAACCCGCATGATTTAAAGGCGGGTCACGCAATGCAATAACGGGAAGCGAAGGACAAAAAAAAATGCCTGCTTGCGCAGGCATTTTTAATATTGGCGGAGCGGACGGGACTCGAACCCGCGACCCCCGGCGTGACAGGCCGGTATTCTAACCAACTGAACTACCGCTCCGTGTTGGTTGCCGCTCGAAGCTATTGCTTCGGACGACTAGCTAGACGTTTGATTACGCCCTGCTGTTTTGGCGTCCCCTAGGGGATTCGAACCCCTGTACTCACCGTGAAAGGGTGATGTCCTAGGCCTCTAGACGAAGGGGACAGAAACTTGTTGCAACGTTTCCGTCTGCGCTGCGAAGTCCGTAACTGTAACAGACTTTTCAACGACTGAGGCACCTTTTTTGCTGGGTCGGTGCCTCGAAATCCTTGGTGGAGCTAAGCGGGATCGAACCGCTGACCTCTTGCATGCCATGCAAGCGCTCTCCCAGCTGAGCTATAGCCCCGTGGTACTGCCCTTTACTACCAGTACTGCATAATCGCGTTTCAGCGAAGCCGCGATTATATTACGATTTTCTTTCGAAGTGCAACTGCCATGTGGCATTTGCTTTCGCTAAAAACCGCGAGGCGATTATCAGATAATCAACCTCTCACCCAAAGAAAAACCCGCTTGGTTTTACCCAAGCGGGCTCAGTTTTGGCGGAGCGGACGGGACTCGAACCCGCGACCCCCGGCGTGACAGGCCGGTATTCTAACCAACTGAACTACCGCTCCGTGTT